>Ga0307517_10000478_pt1 | contig 68501 bp, 86 predicted proteins | sample 23_EM_MG_FD_194515 | JGI IMG/M metagenome (GOLD analysis project Ga0307517, IMG submission 194515) | Populus trichocarpa ectomycorrhiza microbial communities from riparian zone in the Pacific Northwest, United States - 23_EM | ecosystem: Host-associated > Plants > Roots > Unclassified | place...
TTTTTTTTTTTTTGGGCCCTTTAATTAAAACCCAACCCCCCCCCCCCCCCCCCCCGAAAGCCAGAAGAGCCACCTCAACCACACTCCTTCACGGTCCTTTCACCTCCACCCACTCCCGCCGCTCCACCAGTAGGAACGGTACTCTTTACCTCCGAATACCACACATTATCACTCTTGAGGTAGAGATAATAAACCCTCTACCTTAGATCTCCTGCCCTGACATCGTCTAGCATCGCCTCTGTTCTGCACCTTCATTCCATTTATTTATCCTTCACCCCCGCTCGTTTGGCGTGTGCATGGGCTGTCGTCGCCGAAGAAGGCTTGTCACCGGCTCCCTTGCTACTCTACAACCACCACCCCTTTCCTCCTCCTAACTGTGTGCAAAATAGCAATATTTCACGTTCGGTCATTCTACTTTCAGCGGGGAAGATCGGTGTAGCCTCTCCATCTCGCCGTAGACCAATTACCGCGGTCGCGACTCCTGCCCCCTTCAATCTTCATCCGAAGCCCTGCATCTTCTCCACTCTCCTGTCCACAGCTTCATTGTTTCAGTCGGTCCTTGAGAACGCCGGCGAAAGGACGCTCCAATTTTCTACCCCTCATCACCAAATTGCGGTTGATCTTGCTACAGGCAATTTCTTCCTGCTTTTAAATTTGTTCACATGTCTCACCCGTCAGATGGACGTCGGTCCATTGATTCTCGACAACCCCTCCCTCCACTAAATACGGAACTATTAGACCCTTCGGGTTCCTCTTTGCAGCAGCAACAATCATGGAATAGGCAGCCCGACGAGCGGTCTCCTGTGACACCCGGGGAAGGTGTCGGAGGGGGCGTTTCTGGTCAGGTCGGGGGTGTTGGTGGTTCTGGTGCAGGTGGAAATAGTGGGACTGATGGTAATGGTGTTATCTCCCACGGGAACTCGCCAAAATCACACACTCGAATATGCCAAAAATGTGGAAATGCTCTTACTGGCCAATTCGTACGGGCATTGGGAGGAACATATCATCTGGACTGTTTCAAGTGCAGGGTGAGCACTGATTTTTTTATTTCATTTCCCTTTTCTGATCTGTCTTCAAAACATTCAACGGTCCTTCACCCCTCAGGTCTTACTAACTCTTTTTACGTTTTTTTTTTTAGGATTGCGGTACAATAGTGGCTTCACGATTTTTTCCAGTCGATGAAGAAGATGTCCAAGGACAGTATCCGTTGTGCGAGACCGACTATTTTCGCCGCCTGGATTTACTATGCCATGAGTGTGGTGGAGCTTTGCGCGGATCTTATATCACTGCTTTAGAGCGTAAATACCACATCGAACATTTTACATGCTGTGTTTGCCCAACCGTTTTCGGACCACAGGACTCGTACTACGAGCATGATGGGAAAGTTTACTGCCATTACCATTATTCAACCCAGTTTGCGGCAAGGTGCAATGGATGCCAAACCGCTATATTAAAGCAATTTGTGGAAATATTTCGAAATGGCCAAAACCAGCACTGGCATCCTGAATGCTATATGATCCATAAGGTCAGTTCCGCCCCCTTTTGCCGAAATAAGTAAAAATTTCGGTTTTATACCTGCATATTCTTATCGGATTTTTTCACTTTGTTTTTCCTAACCTTCGCCCCCCACCATCTTCTGCGGCTGCGAACTAATGCTTGTCGTTGGGTCTAGTTTTGGAACGTGCGACTTGCGCCTGTGGATACAGGGGAACCCAAATCTCCAACCGTCGAAGATCCTTCCAATGCTCGGAGATCCCTGGTTCGCGATGCAGAGGAAAAAATGGAAGATAAAGTGTTCCGTATCTGGAGTGTTCTGTCTTCTTTTGAGGAGTCTTCTGCCGCCTGTATTAGTGATATGCTTTTGCATGTTTCAAATGGCGCATACGTTGATGGGGTATTCGTGGCGGAGAGGTTTATCTGGCATGTTGAGATTCTGTTTGGGTCTGCGGATACATTGGACGTGCAACTTTTTAGTGTGGCTGCAAAGGGTAAGCTCTTTAATTGTGCGCGTGTGCAGGCTGTCTTGTGGTTTTTCGTGACAGCTTATCCCTTCGAGAAGCTGGTTGGCCTATTATATTTATAGATCATGGAGCTGATGACCGATCTTGACTTTTATTTAGGTTTAACGTACTCGAGAGAAGCCAAGTTACTCTGTAAAAAGATTGTTGCATTCTTCAGTCTTCTTTCCAAAACCCAGGATACAGGCGTTCGGAAACTTGGTGTAACACAGGAACTTCTGTCGCTTGTGACAGGACTCGCCCACTATCTCAAGCTTTTAATACGTATCACGTTACAGGGTGCACTGCGACTGGTATAAAACCCCGCATCCCAGAGTTTTGATGTCGGAATCGTCTAATAATAAATCACGCTCTAGGAAAGGGAGCACAACAATGTGGAAGCGCTAAGGATTTTCCTGGAAGAACTATCCGACTTGGAGACTGCTAAAGAGGGAAAACAGTCTCTTGAATTAACTCAAGGGATGTCAGAGAACCTCGCTGAAGAAAACTCAGATTTATGCGTCAACTGTCATACCACTATTGAGGAGGAGTGTGCAAAGTGCGGGGATCGCAGATGGCATATGAACTGCTTGACTTGCTCTGGCTGTAAGCGCGAGTATAAAGGAAATTTGGAAGATAGGCTGTGGTTCCCATCGGAACAGCGTGTCGTTTGCCGAGCATGCGGATCTCAGATCAGCGATAAGCTTGTCCCATTTGAGCGCGCATCACGCTTGAAGCAATATGTCTACCTTCTCCGAGTAGCTCTCGCACGACTATTGCTGAGACTAAGGCAAGGGGCAAATCTACCCCATACCTCAGGTAAGGCAATATTCGCCCCTTTTGCGATTAGTGTAATAGACGATTTTACTTAATCATTCAGTAGATGACCCCAATCTGCGGACGTATGATTCCAATGAAGGGCACAAAGTCGGGCTTGATCCGCCTCTCCTTCGGTCCGATACCCGGTCGAAGTCATATGGTGGAGAGCAAACAGACTCCTACACTAATACGATCAATGACATTCGGAGGTTGCGCTCGACACGCCTTGATAGGCAGCTTGGGAGCTCGGCAAAGAAAGCTCGGCAATCGCGCATCATTGAGGGACCTGAAGCTGATAGTGTACGACCGGGTTCACCAGAAGGTGCACCTAGTGGACAAGAGAGGGATAGGCGTCGAGATACGGCCCAATTTCGGATAGTCGAGGATCGAGATATCAATGGGGAGCATGTTGTCGAACATACATTCGGCGATGATAAGATACTTACACTAGATGATATACCTAGGATTGTTGCGGCCGAGCAGGCTCGAGAACAACGCCCAAATGCCTTTAAACACCAGAAACATAGTCCCTACGAACCCACCTTACCGGGACAACCGCGCCTGATCAATGGGAACCAGAGGGATATCTCAGGTGATATGCTGCGTGAGATGGAAGGCCCCAGGGAGTCAGCACCGCCTACGCAACTAAGGTCCGCTAAGCGTTATTTCTCAGAGCTATCAGCTATCGACTATTTCATTGTCAGGCATATCGCGGTCTTATCGATGGAACCTTTGGTGGAGGGCCATTTCAACCTAGAAGAGCTATTGGGCCTTATTGAGACAAATAAAAAGACGTTTTGGGGGAAGTTTGGCAAAGCGTTTACGCCTACCGAGAAGAAGAAGGGGGGCAAAAAGAAAGGTCTTTTCGCAGATCTCGTCATGCGCAAAATTGAGGCTTTGAAGCTTACAAAAACAGGTGTCTTTGGCGTGGCGTTGGACCAACTCGTCGAGAGAGATGGCGCGGAATCCAGTATGGGCGTCGGCCCGGGCGCCTTACGGATACCGGCAATACTCGACGACGCAGTGGTTGCTATGCGGCAAATGGGTATGATACTTCTACTAATTATCTTTCGTTATTCGGGCCAGGTGACTGATGGTTTGAGTAGACATGTCCGTTGAGGGGGTTTTCCGAAAGAATGGAAATATTCGGAGGCTCAAGGAACTCGCGGAGGCGATAGATAAGGGCGAGGGACATGTCGAGATGACCACTGAGGGCCCAGTCCAAATTGCCGCTCTTCTAAAGAAGTTTTTACGTGACCTTCCGGATCCATTATTAACATTTAAACTCCATCGATTGTTCGTTACAACCCAAAGTATGTATTTCACTCGGGTTTTGTTATTGGGGTCCTGTGACTGAACGCGTGAGATAGGAATCACCGATGAGGATAAGAAACGACGTATCCTTCACCTCGCATGTTGTCTTCTGCCGAAGAGTCATAGGGACTCCATGGAGATTCTCTTCTCCTTCCTTAACTGGGTTGCATCCTTTTCACACATCGACGAAGAATCGGGTAGTAAGATGGATATTCACAATCTAGCAACGGTCATCACGCCCAATATCCTTTACTCCTCAAAGAAAGCAGAAGCTGGGATGGATGACAGCTTTTTGGCGATTGAGGCTGTGCACACACTGATACTGTGTAACGAGGCTATGTGTGAGGTGGGATCTTGGCTCATCCGTTTTGATCTTTGGTGGAACACCGTTGACATGTCCCAAAATAGGTTCCCGAAGATCTGCTGTCTATACTTAATGACACAAATCTATTCTCTCACGGCGCCGACGTCACCACGAAAGATATCCTCAAGCGTTATGGAGATCTGGTTAACAAACCAACTCCAGCTCGGACCCCCCAGGCTACGACTTCGCCACCAAAATCCAAGGATGGGCGACAACCCACCACACCAGTATTTCATCGCGTTGACACTGACCCCTCTCAGAATGTTGCCTGGCAGAAAGAAACTACGGCACGTCATGTTGGAATGCCTTCCCAACAACAGCAGCAACAATCTCAGGCGCCACTAGGAGTGTCGGGCGGAAACAGTGATACCCGGCGTCATGGGCGTGGGGGTTCTGGGTCGAGCCAAGATGATGGGGTGGGACAGAATGGTCAACAGGGTCAAAATGGGCAAAGCAATCCAAACGGCCATGGGACTCTAGGTGGGCAAAACGGCTACACGGACAACCGGTATCCCCATCCCCATCAACAGCAGCAACAGCAACAGTGGGGTAGAAGACCAGATAACCAGGCTCGGCCGCAACCACCGCAGGGACCTGGTGTTGGCGTAACGGGGCCGGTTGGCAGCGTATAAAACGGGAGGTGGAATATAGGGTGTAAAAGGGAAAAACGAGTATTTGGTCAAGGAGGGAAAAGCATTTTATTTTCAGAGAGTATTCTTTGGTTTCGTTTAATCCGCCCTTTTTCTTCCCCCTTTTTTTTTTAATGAAAATAGCCTACCCGTCTTTTACATTGGGTGTCTTCGTTCTCCCGACTTGTATTTCCTCTTTTCTCTTTTCACTTCTGGTTTGGCAATTTCTTCTTTTCTTTCACGGGTTTTTTATATTTTATTATAAGGTTCAGCTTTTTTTTTTTTTTCGTGTGCAGGTGAAATTATTTTCTTCCTTATCTTCGTTGTGATATCCATTGATTGATTGCTCGAACCTTGCGCGCTTGGTTGCCTATTTGCTTGTTTGTTGTCAGACCTCTCATATTCTCCTACTATTACTTACTACTTACTACCACTATTGTTACTGCCACTGCCGCTACCTTCGTTCATTGACGTTATCTTTTTCCTTTTTCCTTTTTTTTTGGCATCTGGGATTGGAGTATGGGGTACGATAACTTGGACATTAAGAAGGGAGGGTGGGGCTTTCTTTTCTTTCTACCGTTCTTCTGTTTTATAGGAAAGTGTTTTTGACTTCTTTCACCCTTTTCACGTTAACTTGCATACCGCAATTTTCTCCTCCGCCATCGCCTCCTGCCTCTTTTGCTTTCACATTTTATGAACGCTGGGGGGGCTCCTACGCTCCGTTTTCTTTCTCCCCCTTCCTTTCCATGCTTGAATTATCCTTTCCCCTCTACCGCGAACTAAAAAATATTAGTAGCTTTTTTCCTCTTCTACCATTCATTATACCTTCTCTTTCTTCACCCCACCGGGTGGATGGGTTCCATTTTGTTTGGAGAAAAATAAATAAAATAAAATAAAATCACAACGTCTGTTTGTCCAGAGTTTCCTTGTTTTGGGGTTTGCCCCATTTTGTCTAGTTTTTGTTGTCGGGCACCGTGTTGAATTGCGTTACTGTGGTTTGGGCGTTGTGTTGTGGTAGTGTGGAGTTATCTATGATACTGGTACCGGGGGGCCGCTACTAGACTAGGGAAGAGCAAGGCCAAGGGGAAAAACAAGAATGGCAGAGGGAAGAGGGAAAGGGAAGGAGGAGGGTTCACAGTTTATAATGTGTTGGAGTGATTTTTTATTTTATTTTATTTTTATTTTTATTTCTTCTCCCAGGCTTGTGCTACGGACCGTAAAAAATAGACTATTCGCTTGAGTTAAGTTGAGTTAGTTAGGTTTAGTTAAGGGCAGACGGAGCGATTGATCGAATCTATGATGCCGTTGGCTGTGATATTCCTCAGAGGCCGCGGCGAGATAGGTGGAGGAAACCCAAGAGCGCATCTGGAATTCATGGCTAGAATATGCATTTGGGCCATGTATGGCCGCACTTTGGATACTCCAGACAGGTACTCTAAGGCATTATATAGTATCGTGGGTGATTATCCAGGTGAACGGCACTCACACGCCGCCGCCGCCGCCGCCCCGCTCCCCCTGGATGACTGACTGCTCCACACCCTAGGTGTGTTTCCTATTTGTATAATACGGTAGGTTCATTTTTCTAGTTTACAACTTCTAGGAGATGTAGTTGATCACTCATCTCCAATCACCCACCACCACCACCACCACCACCACCGACATAGGCAGGTACTACCACAGGACTAGTAATAGTGCGAGTAAACCTATTGCTATATACATAATATCATGTGTCATAGCTCCCTCCAAGGTTCAAGCCTTGTTTGTATGATGTGCTGGGGACACCACTCACCCACCCACCCGCAAGCAGGGTATGATATCATAAAGCAAGTCACTACTCTCCCTTACCTTAAATACCTTACCTTACTTCCCTGTGTCTAGTCTACCTTTGGCACGACTCCAAAGCGAACGAAAACGTCGAGTGATAGACCGAGATCCTAGCATTTTTCCGCCTCCCTCCCTCTCTCCCTCACACTAACTGGAAATTTTGAATCTCATTGATGGGCACCTTACCAGCAACCCCGCTAACCTACAAAAATTAACCCTGCCCCTGCTAATTCCTCTAATAATAACCCTGAAAGTTAGAGGTATGATATGATAATATGATAATATTATGTTTTGGTCACGGTCCGTATGCTTGGGCAACACACACGCAGAATCTGATTTAGGTAGTTGTCCTAAATCACCTCATCAACTAACGAAACGAAAGAGACAACTAAAAATCTAATTCCGTTGCGCTATAATATAACTTTTCGTTCAAGGACTAGTGAGTATCTTCTTCTATCGTACTGATAGAAGTTTTATATATATATATATATACCCTCTTTACCTCTCCCCTTCTTCTACCATCCCATTGATTGGTATTATAATAACGCAAGGCTGGCCGGAACGTACAGGGTAAGTTATGTACGAGCATTTCCAAGTCCCGTCATGGTACGCTTTTATATATATATATATATATATATACACCGCTCCGTTGGGGCTTTCACTTATGGTGATTGATAGTAGGCAATCCTTCCTCTATGTGCTGTGCCCCTCCCTCCCTCCCTCCCTCCCCCGTACAGTGCCGTTGGAAAAGTTCAGGGACAAACGGCAAAGCACACCAAATATGCCACATTTTGATGTGCCCCAACACGAGGATGCCTAATAATAGCACTGGCGATTCTCTGAAATTTAAAAAAATCAGGTATCATATGATACTATCATATCTCAAATTCAATACACTGAGCTGGTAAAGCCTCCAGATAGTTCTAAGCCTTGTAGACCCTTCTTGAAGTGGTGGCAGTGAGACAGCTGGGTTTCATGCATCATACTGTACTCGGTGATCCAATATATAATTGGACACTCTTGCACTGTTTTATATAGCAAAATGGTCGTCTCAACACAACTGTTGAAATTGTAATGTATAAAGTGGCTGTCTTGGCATTGATTTCTAACCACAAGCTAGAATACATAGAATATCTCCTCTTAAAGGTTCAGAAAAAAATATGTAGATTTTTTACAAGGTATCATACCCCGGATACAAGATGTGTGTGTCAGTAAAGTTAAGAGCCCCAATTAAGTGAGATGGGGCTGTTCTGGTGTGCTGAAAAGTGGGACTTTTGGTGTGTTTTGGCATTTGTCCCCGAACTTTTCTAACTGCGCTGTACACCCCCCCCCCCGCTGCGTTCTGGAATCATATAATACTTCTTCCCAGGGATGAGTAAGGCAATTGCCAAGGAATTTTCTCGAAGCCGGCGAAGTAAGCAAAAGTAAGTACTGTAAGTAAGTAAGTAACTAGTACGGTATGATATCATAAGTCAGACCGGATATCATACATAATAGCTGGTGCATGATAGGCTAACCTACGCAAGGTATTACCGTACGGGTATGATATGTAGGTCCTGATCCACAATTAGAATCGTGATCAGAGGTTTCAGGGGTAATCTGCTGCTCGGGGGGTAGCATTCATATGGTACGGAGTAACTTGTGCTCGTAAGTATCATATTTACCAACTTGGTATGATACCGGTTTGTTTTATTATCGTCTATTCTCTAATTGCTACTTGGTTGGTGGTTTACAACCTTGCATTTGGTACTATACTACCGTAGGGTATGGACGTGGGTGATCGGACGGCCGGTGGTCAGGGAGGCAAGCATATGCAGTGAGCCCCTAATCCCTGGCTGTCCCGTCACCCACGTCCATATCCGAGTGCTTTAGTTATCCTGTAGTGCTTCGATGTACCGACCTTATCCTCGGAGAATTAAGGGGAAAGAAAGTAAATTGCTTCTTCGAATATTACTGTGCTTCAGTACGTGTACTCCATTAGAAAATAATCTCGTCGGGCAAATTCCCTTTTTAACCATATGGGGTTAGTTAGCTAGGACCGCAATGCCATTTCAAGTTAATTGTATCATACGCCGGAAGTTAGTGATAATAATAATAACGTGCTAGTACCAACGGAACTTTATTACTTTTCCTATCTCGCTATAGTTAAACATTGTCTTTCAAATAATAGAGCCGAATAGAACCGCAATTGCAAAGTTCAAGATAGGTTTCCGCCATAGCCTAAAGCCGGAGTCGGGATCTGATGTAAGCCTTTGGGATATATGGTACATAATACATTATTATATAAACAGAAAGAAACCCGGAACGCCTTCGCTGTTACATGAATAGAACATGAGAATACAGGCTAGCACCACAGGTGAATGCAGGGGATCATGGTCGTTATACATGTTATAAAAAAAAAGAGAAGAAACGGGTATTGTATGTTCACCTGATGGCCCACACATTGTGCGCCGTCCACCGCCGAGAATGTACCTCCGGCCCGACTGGGCCCTCCTTTTATCCTTCTCATATATCTAGAGATCTCTTTATATTGGTCGGGTTTTTTCTGTTTTTCCTTCCTTTCCTTTCCTCCTCCTTCATCCTGCCCCCTGGCCGCGCCGTATAATACTACCCCCAACATCGCCATTATCGTGATCATTCAAACAGCACATTTTCTCAATCCCCCACAATTACAGCCCGTCGGCTTCCCACTTTACACCGTAGTATTCCTCTTCTCCGACAATTTCTTCGTAGCTGCATTGCTCTCAATTAGCCCTCCCCTCCCAATCAACCAACCAGCCAACCCGACGATCGCAGATACCCAAGAAAAAAAGGCAGAATGGAGCAAATCCTACCGCCCAACCACTCGTCACTCTTCCCAACTTGCCCCTCCTTCTCAGCGTAGCCAGCAACCCTCCTCATATCCGCGGCCTGCGACCCACGAAACCACTCCACGAGCGCATCTACGGCCTCCGTATCGTTGTCGTCGGGATCATTGAATATGTCAATCGGCCGAAGGAGACCGATATGCTCCATTGCCATGCGGGCGTCTATCAGCTCTGCTTGCATGCGGCCGCCAGATTCGGCAAAGTTGCGAGTTGTGGTGCCTAGGAGGGTGAGGTAGCGGGCGAGGATGTCTGGTGATGGTGTTAATTGGTGGTGGAGCGGAGGGGAGAAGTGGGGGGGGGTGTGAACCTGTGAACGCGTCGAGGACGGATGGCTTCGCTGCGGTTATGCCGGCGGAGCGGAGGGTTTGTGCGGCAGATACTCGGAGGAGTGTGAAGTAGACTTCTGAGTCGGTCATGTTTTTATTATATGTTAGCTCTTTTTCAAGAAAAAGGGCTCGCTCAATGGTGCTTGGTGTTTCTCCCTTTCTCTCTCGTGGTGTGTACTGGTAGGAGGGAGGGACGGTAGATTGGTTCGAGATATGTTTGTTAAGAGCGAGGTATTTCATTAGGTAGGTAGAGTACTGGACAGCAATGAGACAAGGAGAGATGTGGCTTAAGCACATCCGCCAAGACCCATATCATGTGACCAATCCATACTATCTCAATATCATACTATTACTTGTATCTCGGGTACCAGTAGACAATGTACCAGTACGGTATCTCAGGCCACCAACTACAGAACCCTTATCTACTGGACTAACCCAACCTTTTCCGGGTGAGCATATATGATTGGGATAATTTTTATTCATAATATTATAATAGTATTGAAACAATAATCCCAACCTTTTACGGCGAGCTACTCTCTTTTTGTCAAGTCCCCCAATTTATTCCTACAATACAGGAAAGTCCGCGGTGATCACCTCAAACTATGATTCCGCAAAGACCCATTAAATCCACACCGGTATCTAGGATGGGGGCTTGGCGGTTGCCCGAGCATGGCGTGCGTAATAGTGCAATGTGTCGAGTGATTGAGTGACTGGTAGGTAGTGCTGCACGAATAGAATTATAAGTAGTTGTTTTATTTGTTTCAAGATCAAAAACTTCTGGTGAGACTGATATTAGCTCTTTGGAAAAGCCAGTTTATTGTGAAAGCCAGATATCTCAACGTAATCCTTATCACTCTAGAAAAACTAGTACCACTCCTTCTCAGTCTCGTAGTGATGCTAGGGTGCAAGGCTTGAGTGTGGCTGCTTTTTCCTGCTATCATAGTTTAGAACGGATTCTTTCCCAACTATCATGCTTTATCGGAATTACTGGTAAGCACCTTCCTCTTTTTCAGCGCTGCTCATACTTCATGCTGCAAATATCATCAACTGTAGCAAAAGATCAAGATTTACTCTGTAGTTATATTCTGGCAACGAGGAAAAGGGGGTGAAAAACACCCAAAATCTGCCCCACGAGACAGAGGAAAGAAGAAGAAACCACCAGACCATACTGAGAGAGAGAGGCAACTCCAACGTCCTGGCACATGGTCCGATTATTCGGGTTCTTACGGTACAGTGCATGAATATTATCACGCTTTTTAAACATGTATCCCCTCTCGCCGCAGGAGCTATCCGTGCACAGGTAACTACCAAACACTTTTATCCTATATCTCCATCTTTCCATTACCCTTTTTTCAGCCCTCAAATATATATATTTCTACATACGATATAGCATGGAAGATCACTCGGCACTGTCACGGGCATAGTACTGTATATAAGAACTCTACCTAAAATCGGTGCTTTATTACTCACATTTAAAACGGGTACTAGCCCTATCATACAAATACCCCCCCCCCCCCACCTCCTTGTCCTACTCTTGTTTCTCTTATAAATCTTTAAGTACTTCCTATCCCGGCCCAGCATCTATAATAATATTATTATTATCATACAACTAGAGTAAAGGAGTAAGTCACGCTCCAACCCTCTTAACCAAGAATCATCCCATCTCATCTTTATCAAGAAAAAAAAGGGCCTACAGTTTCAACAAACCCACCACAACTCGACCAAGTAGAAACCAATTGTCACCTACTCTACAATACACTAACTATAATACAGCACTGCAAGAACCTCCCCCTCCCCCCCGCTTCCCTCCCTACCACACCGCCTTATCCACCCCCCCAAATAAATAAATAGAGAAAGAGAAGCAAAGGAAGGACATGCCCATAGCCAAAATTCCCTCCCTCACCATCCTGGCGCCAAACACTCCATCTTAGTCACACTACTAGTACAATACCAGTAAGCAGTAGCGCTAGCTATCATAGCTCGACCACAATCTGGTTAAACTCCGCCTATAAGAAAAACCCTCCGAGCATGCGTATACTACCGTTACGGCACAGTATCATATGATACATAAATCACATCCACAGCTACGCCACTGGAAATGATCCCGGATTCTTGATCGTGGACGACATTGACGGGGCCTCTTCTAATACGGCATGTACACTCGGATGATACCCTGGTCAAGTATGATATCATGTGGGATTTCGGAATATATCATATCATACTTCTGGACTACCGGTATGCTACCACTATATATGCCGTATCAATCAATCAGTAGATAGATAGTGATAATGATAATATCGTAATAATAATGGTATGCTATGATAGTAATAATAGTAATAAACAAACTCATAAACAGGGCGGGGATTGTTTCTTTAATAATAATATAAAATAAAAAGACGAAAAAATAGCCTAGCCAGCAATACTACCACCACCCTCCCCACCCATATCCCCACCAAACCTCTTGGTAATAATACCCTCCAAGGCATCATTAACCTCATACTCCTCCACCACCGCTCCGAATCTAAAATTAAACCACCACACACCAATCAGTCAGCAAGAAGAAGAAGAAAAGGCATGAGGGTATAGGGTTGTTCATGGAGGCGTGGCTCCGGACGGCTATGGACCCATCCATATACACATATACGTACCCGTGACACTTGACCTTATCCGAGAGGGCCTCTTCGAGCGCCTTGAAGTCCGCTATTTCGAGATCGGCGAATCTTTCGTGTCTCGTGACGAGAGCCCATACACTGATTCTCACACCACTCACTCGGGTTATTTATTTGTACATTGTGGGGGAAATTATTCGAAAGGTATGAGAGAGGAGAGAGAGAATTCCAAAAAGATCTCCTTTGATCTTTTTGATTTGATTTTCTTCTTTCGAGTTCTTGCCCCCTTCCCTCGCAGAGACGGTTTCCATTTCCAACGCCAAAAAAGGAGAGATTATAAAAAAAGCACACACATAAACTCCGCATGGTCGAGAAAGAATCGTTTGTGAAAGAAGGGCGAAATGGAAAGAATTAAAAATGAAAACAGAGGCGAAAACGAAAGAATAAAACAGTAAATAACTTGAACTTACGCGATTGGCGTCAACTCTCCATCCAGCTCCAGTCGATTGGATAAATTAAATAATACTGATAATTCACTTGCCCCCACATCTAAAGTCTTACTACCCCACGGTACCTCGGCGTGGCGTAAACCAGGGTTCTCAGAAGGGCACGAGGCCATCAGTGCATGCCCGTGGAAATCCGACGCAGGGTTCGTCATAGCACTGGTAGTCAATATTTGGATGTGGTCCATGCACGGCTTCTCCAGACTATCCGTGTCTTAGCAGTTTACCGGTCAGCTTCTCTTTTTTTCCGCACCGGGACTGAAAAAAATAGTCATAAGGGGAGCTTGGGCTTTGTGGGTTGGGGTACGCATGTTCCTTCTACAAACAATACCTAGAGTGGGGATCACCATAGGTTTACAGTGTTGCTAGTGGATATACCGAGATAAGCCATATCACTGCAGGATTCTATTGAGCGAGCCCGGAGTGGTACGGATTATTTCTGTATTCCAAATCACAACACCGTACCATCCCCGCCCCATAATTTGGTATTGGATATGTTGGGCTGGAAACCGAAAAAAAAAGGGGGGAGGAAATGTACTATGATGAAGACATAAAACATCAAAGGAAGAACAGGAAGTGCTTACGCCAGAACAAAATCGATTCCGATCTCATCGTAAGTTGACCCAAACCTACCCACTTCTGGTGCCTGGTGGTACTCATTGGCCCGTGGCTGCTGTCCAACGTTTGGGGAGACGTTTTGAAAATCGTAATGAATTCCATGAGCATCAAGAATAGCTCTCAGTCGTCTATTCTCCTCCACCATTGCGGTCTTCTCTCTGGTGATCACTGTGAATGCTTCTCGTAGACTGGCTAGGCGTAAGGCTTCGCGATACTCCATCTCGGTGGAAGTAAGTGGGGACGTACCGAGCAACCTCCTCCTCGATTGTTTTGATATACCGTTCCTTTCGCTCGCGGTGTGTTCTAAAGAGCGAGGAGGTCGGGAGTTAGCAGGTTGTGGACTCATGTTCGCCGGTGCTGCTGGGATGGAGGAGATTGCTTGGGAATTGAAGGCAACAAAATGTGGAAACTAGGGGAAATTTATATATATTTTAAAACACACCTTTGCGCTTGCCTGTTCAGTTCTTGACGCCTTGTCAAAGCAGGCTTTGAGTCTGGTTTCGGCCCACGGCGTTTTGGTTTCTCTCCGTCTGCGCAGCAAATCGCATCGTTAGTAAGTTGACAAATACTTTTTGCGGTGAAAGCGGTTATCCGTAGCAATTTGTGACACTTGTGGCCATTGGTATACGGAGATATCCATTATAAGGTAACAAAGCAACAGATCTCTTGGTGTTGGAATGATTTGGAAGAGCAATATGCATCTCGCCGACACAACCCTTGCAAGGCGGCCTGAGACACAAATGGGGGCTCGGATAAGGAGTGGAACGATCGGGGCAACAAACCCTTATTCCGCGATGACCCAATCTTAAGGAACTCGAAGTTAAATCTGGATGATGATCCTTCCGAGTCTGCGGAAAAAGCTTTTGTCAGCAATAGCTATATTCCAGCTCCGCCTTTCTATCGAACTGTCCCGGAAGAAATATTCTCTCGAATGTAGGAGCAAAGAACACAATCCCTACTCACGTTCTGCAGGACTCGCTCCATCCGAGCCTGGAGACTTCGATTGCGTACTATCGCGGAAATGGCTTTGTACGTGAGGGGGGAGGTTGTTGAAATTCACGTCTCCCATTGTGGCAAGTGTATTGATAAGAGCTGTGGCGACAAAAGTCGTCCACTATCTGATACAGTGAAGAGCCGCTAAGAAATAAAGTGACAGTTGTTGCCGTCAGCTGGCTTGTTGCCGAAATGATTTGGAATTATTTGATCCAGATCCCAACTGCGAGGAAGAGAGGCTGTAGAGCGTGCAAATCAGAAGAATCACAAGCCTCGGTAAGGTGTGCAGCGTGTCTATATGAATGAGTATGTCCTTGAGACTTGTTAGCCGTCGAGTGTAGAAAGTGGTGAGCTTTCGAAGCACTTGGAAGTCTGATGCGATGCTGATGCAGTTCTTTCTCAGAGATTGACTAGAAATGTCGAAGCTGATTTTGTCGGAGAGCCTGGTCAATAAGTAGCTGAGAATTTCAATATCGAGCGGCCAAGTAGAACTCTTTAGACATCCCACACCTTCTCTAAAATTTCCCTTCTTCGATTGGAGCCTCACCGGAACCTTAAATATACCGCCGGCACAAACGCCTCTGCTTTGAGGGATTGACGAGAGGGCGGGGTCAGGGATGTAGGAGGGGTGGTAGGTCAAGGTCAAGCGATGTTCGTCTGTCTCTGCCCCTCAGCCTTGGGGATGGGGTAGGGATTGTGAATGGGGGTGGGAGGGGGGGGTGTGTGATTGACGGGGGTGGGCGAAGAGGGTGTCTACGAGGGGGGGGTGTAAGTCGGAGCAAAAGGACGACGATGCGAGCGATGCGGGCTCATGCGGGCACTGTACTCGAGTAGCACGGTATTCATGCTCCCCCAATAATTCACCCTCTCACGCTCGTCACACACCACCGCTCAAACAAGTGAGCAAGCGTGACTCGCTCGTTGCTGGTTGGCCCCATTTTGCTCCCTCCTCGCCCACACAGGCACCAGACCCTCACGCACAAGATAGTAACGGTACTTCAAACCCCCATGCCTCCTCCTCCAATTGTTTTCCGGCAGCCGGGAACAAAGCACGGCAGAAGCGATGCGGGTCGACAAATATTTCCCCTCTCTCAGCGATCGAGAAGCTCGGCCGGGAAGGGGAGGAGCCGAATACGGTACAAAGCGAGGAACCCCGCCGTGACAATTATCAACTCAACTATGGGCACACTACAAGTCAGCCCCCCCTAACCGAATGGGATCGGGGGGCATTTACGCCGCATTGACGCCTCAAGAGCCCCATAGCCGAGAGGGGCGGGATCAAAATCAAGCTCGCTCGGCAAACGCTCTTGGATGATGTTTGGTCTCAGCCACAGTCAAGCGAAAACTGAGGGAGACGGCAAAAAGAAAGCCCGAGAAAGATGGGGTTAAGATTTAAATTGGAAGGAGGGGCGTGTATGGAGACCGAATGCCCCGAGGGGCATTTTGTACCAGTCCATATGTATCAAAGACAAAACTTGCCTGGTTTTCGAGTAGATGCCCGGTGGTGCACTGCCGCCAGCTGTCTCCCAAAATCCATCCCATTTCATCGTATTTTTAATTAGACTAAAACCTTGTAAGATGATCTATCGCAGCCAGGGGAAATAGGTCTAGGACCTATGAGGATTATCATTCATGGGCTACAGTTCTTATTGTATTCCGGGGGGCGTCGGACGGAGGTTTCTTTGTCGGGCTGTTTTTAGCTGTGAAGACATTTATTACGGTTGAATATGTTTAACGCCTTTGACGCGCAGCCTCGAAAGCCCATCAAAACACAGATTACCAGCGGAGCTGTTCACTTACTGGGGAGATTCCTGGTACTAGTACCTATAATAGCGGAACACCCCAATACCGGTACACAGTCCCCACTAACTAATTTAGGTTAGGATTAGTGAGATTGACCAATCAATAACGGCTATGTATTCGAACAAGGTAAAGAATCGGATCTGGGTGTTCAGCGATTGTATGGTACTTGCACCGTACCCCAGTCTTGCCAGACCGGTAAGTTAATGCGAGACAAGAAACCAACCCCCGGCCAAGCTTAAGGTGTTGTCAAAGGTTCCTATGGTAAGCACTGCCCGGTAACCGGTTTCGGAACAATTAGTGTGAGTTACCGTGCCCCTGTACTAGTACTGTGCTATATACCGTGTCATATAGCCCAATCCGGACCGATCATCTAGTCACCTACGGGTCCATCCATCACCACTGGTGCCGCATCACCATCATCACCATCATTCGCATCAATTGCCCCCTCTTAGCTGGTATGGCCAACTCACCGTGCCCTCGATTAGGGTTCGGGGAAAGCCCCCCCTCCTTTCTAGGGCTCTTGTGGGAGGAAAGGATAGATAGAAAAAGATGAAAAGTATTTTATTATTGTTATTGTCAGCGCAGTCCTAGGAACCCCCTCCCCTGCCCCGTATCCCGAAAGTTAGGCGGACGGCTGGCCTACCACATCAGCCCATAATGAAATTCAGGGCGGTACCGGCAAGCCTATCTTTCTTTCTTTCTTTCTTTCTTTCTGCTCCCTTGCCTGACATGGTCTATCCAAAGTCCCGGCTTGACCCTTCTAAATCCATATAACGAACGGCTAGCCTAGTCCCCGGAAAGGAAAGTTGTGTAGAGCGATATTGCTGCCAGAGCCCGTTTCGAGACGTGCGCTTTTGTCACCGTATGCAGCCTATATTGCTTTCCTTTTTTCCCCTTCTCCTTTTCCTGTGCCATTCCCTTCATACAGACATGTCTTCTCGTACCGGTTTGGTCGGTGTGATAACTCTTTATTTTTCCCCAAGCACAGTACAGGTGAAGGGGGATAACGGTGGTTGGGTTGACTAGGGAGCGGCGTCCATCGCCCAGGTCCAAGTTTATTGCGATTTCATTTTTATTATTATATTACAAGTATTATTATCATACTTGCAGAGGCCGAATGAATTTGTTTAATGTTATCGGGGTGACGCATTACGGGTAGGTGCTTCTGATATACCCGCTGAGCCTCGATGGAAAAAGAAACTTGAGTAAGAGAAATCGACCATCCTATCCTTTCCCCTTCTTTCATTTTTATTAAGAATGTAAGCATAAGTAGATTATTTTCGCGAAAAAAACGGCATTAGAGCTCTCATTACCCAGCTGCTACTATAGTAGGCGAATCTAGACGTACTGGAGAGAGCCTATAGGGGGATTATCGTCTAGGATTGCCTTATTTATGAAAGTCGGACCAGCGGTCTAGTACAGTTCCGTACAATTAGAGCCTCAGCCATGCTAACGGGGATGACCTCCGTACTCTATAAACAGCTGGGATCAGTGTTTGCTTGGGCCGAGGCCTAGTAACTCTATCGGTAGTAGGAAGCGCTGGGGGTGGGTAAATGGGAAGAAGGAAACCAAAATGAACTAACAAGCACCTGTACGACCAGGCAGGCAGCAGAGCGGAAACAATCTAAAAGCGGAGCGGCAAAAAGAGCCTCGTCCACGAGGGGGAAAGAAGAGACGCCTCACATCCGCTGCCTCAGATCTGGGACGCTTTAACAGCAGCAGTAGTGGTGTCGTCTTTCTGCTTCCCCAGAAATCGCTTTCGACAAGGATTTATGAGAGCACCGAGAGAGCAGGCAAGAGTTCCCTCCCCCTCCCTTACTCCCGGCCGAACCATATCATATGCCAGTCGCAGTGATGCAAAAGAGCTTACGATGAGTCCCTTCATCCCAATATAGAAGTAGGGCCGGGAGAGAGAAGAGGAAGTTGTGATAAAGTGAGCTTCTGGAGGTAGGGTGGTTGGCGGCCCAGTTAGATACCGGTATTTGGCCCTTGAGGGATCAAGTTTAGTGTGGAAGCAATCCGAAAGGATCTGGCGCACGGCGGACAAGCGTGCCGGGGGAGTCAACAAGAGGTATCAAACTACGACCAACCACACCATGCCATGCCACCGAGATGAGGCAAAAAGTGTAGGTGCAGGTGTAGGTGTAGAAGGGAAGAAAAAGGTGGAGAACACACTTACGCGTTGTAACGGTAACAGTCTTCACCGCTTGGTCGAGTATTACGATGGCTGCGGGGCAGGTGGGGTGTCACAGCGGGGGGGCAGCAGGGAGAGGATGAAGGAGGACAACGTATGCAGGGGTACAATAATGAAATTGTGGGGGAAAGCCATGAGCCCGTTGGGGTCGCGTTCGTGTCCCACGCACCGAAAACCTCCTGTGTCTCGTTAAAAGTTTAACCACACCCTCGTCACCGATAGTCACTCGGTATTTCAAATGACCATCAAAGTGCCTGTGTTTTCTCTCTCGACGGGATCCCACCGCCAACACCACCACATAATGAAGCCCCTTCCCAGCAATAAATCACTTATTAAGTTGGGGGTTCCCTTCCTGTCGAATGCGTCATCACCTAAAAAGAAGTGAATAAAACAAAATAAAACTCCCGGCCGGAAGTGCGGCTCTTTTTAAGCCCCTGTCAGCCGCAGGGAACTTCTCCCCACTCAGTGCTTGCGCTCTCCGGGGCACCTCGCAGTGTGCCTCTGTTAAGAGGGTCGGTTCATGGTGAGCACTTTTAGCCCCATCCCTATTCGATTGCCGCCCTGATACCTGCATCGCATTGGGGTTCCAAGGAGGCACAGTTGGTGACAGTAGATGGTCATTTGATTTATCGAGTGGGAGCCGCTTAGGGCCTGTCCCGGAGGGAAGCGGGAATTGCCAGGGGCGCTGGAAGTGAGGGAGGGGAATTTGGGGGAAATGGTGTTGTCCATTCTCTTTTTGCAAACGATGATCCGTCTTCTAACGGAGGGCGGACGAAAAAGAAGGCAGGATCAGGATACGCCAGATCCCATTTCATGCAAACCTCTAGTTCCACAATAAACCGTTTTGTACCAGCGGGAACGGTTAGCCCAGTCAGCCTGGGACTGCGGCTCAAAGATTGGCATAGCTTATCGGAGGTCTATATTTGCTCTGGCTAATCACACTTCTTGGCAGAGCCACAAGCACTCGAGTGCGTACTCTTGCAGGGATGGAAAAATCGGGGAAACTGATCAGCGAGATCCTATGGGGTACTGGTAGTGTGAAGATAGTTGGTACAAATGGAAAATAGTAGGCTCGGCAGACATAAACAACCCGGAGTGAATACAGAACACATTGCCTCACCATTGATAAGACATCCCAAGCCAGTGACTGAAAACTGGCCCCTATACAAATTGACCTTATAGAGATTACTTAGAGCTCCCAGAAGCCCTTCAGAATCTCTAAAGTTCGTGTTTTAGAGCAAAGTGAACACCAATGCAGCTACTCTGTGTTTCTGATCTGCAATTCTGCGCTTCTCTCCATAGTGCTTATCTACAAGTATTGATCAACACGAATCCCTGTTTTTCTACTATAAGTTTTCCGATTTTTTCATCCCTACCGAGTACAAGCTGCAATCGGTGTAACCCTGGACGTTCAATAACTTGGTATGTAAAGGACGGGTGACACGCACATCTGCCCGAGATAGGGGAGCCCCAGAAAGAGCCTCTGGCGGCTATGAGAGCTTGGCAGCAAGGCGGCAATTCGGGGGATTCAGGAATAAGGTCGGAATCGAATAGCCTAAGCACATAGCAGGTCCCAAAACGGTATGAGGGGGACGGGAGTGTGGGGGGCGGTAGGTGCTCATGACGCCGGAGTGGAATCGCACACTCCGACGAACGTTCATAAAGTGCAGAAGAACGGGATAAAGAGTCAAGGCCAGCGGGGGATGGCCTTTTGCTATATCCGAATCCGAGGAAGGGTGGGAGGGATGGAAAGATGGAGGGAAGGGAGTTATTCTGTCGTGGAACGTGCCTTGGTTTGCCAGATCTTGAGGCACGTGTGTAGTCTGCAAGCTACCGTACCGGTAAGTCATTAGGTGTCACGTTTTAAGATATCATAGCTGTTGGGGTTTAGCGGGAGTAACGCTAGTTGGAGGTTCGCACGCAAGTGAGAGCTTGACTTCATACCCAGAAATCTCAACTCAAATAATAAAAGTCCACAAGCCTTCGGACAGCAATCGGCAGGACACCCTCACGAACCACTAGACGATGACACACCATAGCATAACCACCGGTCAACAAATCATCCACCAATCCCCCAAGTTATCGCAAGTATGGTGTCGAAAAAAGAACTTACCAACCCTTCTGACTCCTTCCCCCCCCCCCCTGTGGGGCATCACGCATCCACACCGTATCCCCTCATCTCGCAACCCCTGGACGTTTAACCCCTCGATCTATCCCTCCGCCCACCTCACGCCGTTCGCTGAGCCTGCCACACACCGTGCCACAAGGTAATACGAACAAACAATAGGAACCCAAGTTTCCCTCAATGCAGCAGGAAAATGAGAAGGGAAAACCACCGCCTCGGACATTTTCCTGTAATCCGATGGTTAACTCCGGGGACCGCTAGATCTGAGGGTATGATACCAGAATTATCGATTCTAACCTGACAGCCGGCCAAGAAGAACGAGAGAGGCGGAAACAAGCTTTTACGCAAGTTGCCACAGTGCAATGGTTTTGGATATGTAAGGTACCGTAATGTGAGATGAGACCAAGGCTGATAAATTTCAGTGCTTCCAATCGTCCAGTCCCCGACCTCGGCGAGGCTTGGCAAATGTTGGCAAGTGGTTTTGGTTGGCTCCTACTGAACTTTGATGCCAGGCCATGCCATGCCTCTGTGAGCACTCTAGCCTTACTACTTTAGGCAATATATTGGTAGATCACTTGTGATAGCTAAACCTTTTTTTTCTCTTCTCCTTGCAAGCATCAACTCCCGAAACTTGCCCAAGTTTTGACCACCTCCCTAAAATGAAATCAGTGTCAACTCTCTACATAACCCAGAGTCGTCATGGAAGGGGTAATAGCACGCCGGTGCGCTGTCGTTCATCGGGATGTTGGGAAGGATTGGTCCTCACGAAGGTTGGTTCTGAGACGCTGGCACCCAACTGAAAAAAAAAAACCAGAGGGTGACCCATATCGCGTTATTGTGTGCAATGTTATATACTCTACCATAGCACCATATCACAACACCAAGCATTCAAACTTGAGATAACTACCGCGATAGTAAAGTCCTGCAGATTAATCACCAATATCAAACTTGCGACCCTGCACTGCGTTACACTACGAGTACAATAGCACCTACACCACGTATGGATGGGGCTATCCCAACAGATACTCTCCCGGATAACCCAATACGGGCATCGCACGAGACTAGGCCTTAACCCTTTTTTCCTTCCGGTAGGGCCGTTACCGTTTTGCAGCCCCCCCCCCCCGCTGTACCATAAAATCCCGCCCTACCCGTCCAGTATCCATGTCTCCACTGGATAAGCCCCGCCAACCCATCAATATTCCCTCCCGGTGGCTAGGTGTTAGGTGCTAATAGCAAGGTGGGCGGCGGAAGTCTGTGCGTGCATGTAAATGCTGCTTGCGGATGGGATTTTGTGTGTAAGTGAGCAGGCCATCATGGTACGGGGCTGTGAAGAAAGGAAGAGCACTATTCTCGGTTTGATCAGGGTACCTTGCGTGATAAGGGTGCTTTGTGTCCTGGGAAATAGCCGCACGTTTCATCTGAGGTTTTTTTGGATTTTCGGCTCGATCTAGACTCTCTTCTGCCTTGTCAAGGATGGGGCAGGGAGGCCGGTATCCATTCCTCCTAGTTCCGGGGGGGGGGGGTCAGTTGGTCACGGCGATGGCATTTTAGGTGCCTAGGTCACCGTTCGGGCGTAGACCATTCTGTAGCTAGCTTCGCACATCCACCTTGATCCCTGTGCCTAACAGCGGCGGCGTACTGGATATTTAATCGCTATACTAGCTAGAGATTGAAGACGTTACGTCACATACAGTAGCGCAAAGCGATATCATACTAACAAGGATGAGTGTATTCTAAGGTAGAAAGTAGACACAGGAAGGAAAGGAAGGGGGGAAGGAGGGAAGGAACAATAATCGAGTGGCAGAGAACGCCATCCGGCTTTTCTGGGAGACAGTAGGGGATTAAAAGAGAATTCCGGGGGTAGAAAAGAACAAAACGCAAATACCATCTCCCCCATCTGTGTATATTTCGATGACACGAGATTTATTCATTTATTTTTTACCTCACTCTGGGATAGGCGGGATTGAAATACAACCGTTTTTTACGCAATCTTTGCTCCATCGAGCAAGTCCGCAAGGGCGTCGACTTTCTCGTCCTTCTCCTGTGGAACCTTTGCGCTCTCCGCTTCCTCGGCCCGTTTGGTGACGGCTTCCTTCTCGTCGTCGTCTTCGTCCTCGCCGCCCTCGTCCTCCTCGTCGGATTCCTCTTCCATATCGCTGAGAGAGTCTAGTTCGCCAAATCCTCTGTGTTCAAAGATTTCCCGCATTTGTTCGACGACAAGCTCCTCCTCCGAGAATTTGTTTCCATTAAGCTCCAACCGCTGAAGTTTCGGGAGAGCAGGGTGTATAGCCCTTTTAATGGCCTCAGCACCTTTAATATCGATTTCATTATACTGAAGTCTGATAGTTTTGAGCGCTTTGTTCTTCTCTTGTGCCAATGCCTCGCCTAGCAAGACCCCCCCGCGGGCAGAAAGTAGACAATCACCAACCCCTAGCTCTAGTAGGTCACTCCAGTTCGTTACAACGGCTGCCAGTGCCAGGGCTCCTGTGGTTGTGAACGTATTGTCCTGCAAGTCCAAAATCTGTAACCCATGGTTCTTTGAAAGGCCGTTTCTCAAAAGCGTATTGATACCCTCCTGTCTGATACCGTTCTGCACCATCTTGACTGTTTTCAGCGACTTATGCGCAGCGTAAGCCTCTGCCCATGCTTCCATGGATCCATTCTCAAGGCGGTTACGACCACAAACGATAGTTTCAAGGGGAGGGTATGCCGGGCTCGACGCTTTGAGGGCTGCAAGGTCACGAATTGAGTTTGCTACTATGATGCCGCCTGCAGGACCAAGACCATTGTTATTCAGCAACAAGTGCCGTAATGGGCCAGCTCGTGAGTAAAAGTCTCTCAGAGTATCCGCGAGGCGCCCCCCAAAGGCGTTATCTGAGAGATCAACAGTGTGCAAATGCTCAAGGGTTAAGAGCGCTGATAGTAGCGCTGCAAGCGCATCCGGAATCTCAGAGATAAGGCGGCCGGTAAAAATGTCTGCTGCATTGAAAGCCTGATGGAGCACGCGTCAGCCTTCTTCGCTTCAGTAGAGGTAGTGCTACGTACCCGTAGATTTCTGTTTGTTTTCAGGACCTCCGCGAGCGCCTTGCAGGCTTCGATTCCAAATGTGTGGCCGCTGAGTCGGATTTCCTCTACCGTCTCGTTGCCCCTGAGGGAAGCGATATGTGGTTCGATGTCGGCCTATTACGAGGTAATGTGTAAGCGTACTGAGTGACTTTGTGGGATGACGGGTTCTTTTCTCAAACTTACGGCGGTGTCTAATTTGAGAGGCTTCCCGTCGCTAGGCTTGAGAATAAAAACCTTATTGTTCATTGTGTCGTCCTTGACTTGTTTGGCGAAAATTACGCGGTCCTTGCTAGGGTGAGTCAGGTGGGGAGATGTTGCGAAGAAGAGGAGGGAAGAAGGTGGGAGAGGGGAGGCGAGGGTTGAGTGGGGTTGGAGGGGTAGAATGCTCTGGGCTTCTTGGTGGGGTCCGTGCGCTACCAGGGGAAACTTCTTTTCCACGATAATAATAATAATTATTATTATATTATTATTATTATCATACCAGGCCACGGTTTTAGGCCAACCCTCACCCTTGATATCGTGATGTTGACAAACAGGATCTTCAATATTCAAAAAAATTATCATATTCCGGATCAACAAACCTAGAATACAGTGTTGATATTGCCCTTTCTAGATTGTTCTGTAGCTGACCCTAGTTACCTAAGCGATGTGTAACAGCACAATGTCATAATGATATTCCTGCTTATATAACCTGGGTGCCTATGGGTGCCTTGGCCTTTGAGGGACTCCTGATTCATAATTTCATATGGGATGAGCAAACGTGAAAAACAATGCTGGAAATGTCGAAACGTAACCCAAGAGCCAATTCTGTGCGTATTTATCCTCTACTCGCCACTATTGCTTCATAAATAATGGCATGAAGGTAAATAAGGTAAATGGTGAGAGAAACGTTTCCTTAAGCCATGTCACGCTAAAAATCACTCTAAAAACATGGGACAGCCCCTGTCTGCTAAGACACTCTGGACGGAGGTCTTGGCTTTGTTTGGCCACCATTCAAACTCGCTCTCCGGTTCGGACTACGTTTCTGCAATGGCTACAGCCCCTCGCTTTTACGCAGAGCTCCTCGAAAACATTCGATTCATCGCTCTCTCCATACACCTTCCCTCACCCTCCAATTCCACCACAGAGCTCAACCTTGACTCTTCGTGTCTCATAAACCTTCATCATGACGGAAAATCAATGCTCCTCAATCTCCCCGGAAATGTTACCCCGGCTGCTAGGTTGGCCTTGCGTATCTGCAAGCCCGGAGAACAAACCTTGTGCTACCGCCTCCCGGTTTTACCGTCCAAACATCCATCAGCAGAGACTGAGAATTACTTGCCATGGACAGCTATGGAGTTGAACAAGGAGGCCGCTACCTTGTTTAATTGTCGGGTATGCGGAGCCGAAGTGATTCCAAAGAATAGGATCAAGACTTGGAAGGATCTACCTTCAGGTAATTGGGAGGAAATGATGGACTTTTGGCACTGCCATAGGCCAGACGAATCACACCGTCACATCGACAGGCCTCGCTACGCTCCATTGCAACAGGGTTACGTCGCAGAGCCCGGAACTGCTTTGGTCGACCTGACCTACTTCCTACTAGCTGAAGCAGACTGTTCCGAGGCCATAGAAGCCGCTGAGGTGAATTACCCCTTTTAAACTCAAATTTCAATTTATGTTTTCGATGGATAGAAAGAAGGTCACCAGCTCATGGAAACGTGCTCAATGGCTGAGTGTATCGATACAAATATCCAAGATTAACCATGTACTCAGGGCTATCTTGAACTCCGTTAGTGTGAGAAGTACCCTTGCTTCTACGAGTAGTGGGTTTTCTTGCACTACGAAGGGGACATAGTTCTACACACGGAGGATCGTCATGTTTCATGTATTCATGAGATCTTTAATAGTCTCTCGGTTTCAACACACTATGCTATAGAATCTGTCTTGTGTGGGAATTTAGACGAGATACATGCCTCCCTTCTCGACCTTACCTTCCCCGAGAATTAGCTAACTTGTAACAGCCTACGACAGCAAAACGAGATCCCCATGTCCTACATTGCAAGTCCTGTAAATCAATCCTTGGCGTCGTGGACAAGAAGTCATCGGGTGATAACTCCTCGGGCGCTTCCAGAGGATGGACCCTTTACAAATGGGCCCTTTGTGACGGGGAGTCAAAAACATTGCCCATGCAATGCCTCCTAGCAGCCCAACTCATTGACCTGGCAAATAATGGCACCCGGCGTATCATATTTGCAGCCCAGGAGGTCAAACTAAGGGTATGGGTGTTTAGCACTGACACTCACTATACCAGTTCCGACACCAGCCGCGCCATACGCGCCGTTAAGGTCTTTTGGCAACCCGGGGCGGGCGATAAAGGGGGCATGATGAGCATAGAAGGATTCGAAGAGGTCGCAATCCACGAGCAACTCTTGGAGGGGCTGAAGGAGGCGATCGGGCGGGGCGACCAGAAGTATGGAGAATGGAGGGTGGGAATGGTGGAGAGATTCGAGGAACGGTCGGATGCCATGTAATGCCATCATACCACCAATGATAATTACATTTTGCTCGTAGTAAGAAGGATGGGGTGGCTCTGTCAGAGGTGAAGAAAGTATAATTCCTTCAAGCATTCTGAAGTACTAGACAGAAGATTCAAGCCGACGGCCGACCTATTTACAAAACCGAGTCCTCTTCGCCGACTACTTTCTCGCCCCCAACAAACTCGGAGTTCCATTCTAGGTCAAACCAAACCAGAAAACATGTGTAGTTTGCAACAGAAAATTGAATAGCATTTCACAGAATAGAGAAGCCCCTGATAATATAGAGCAAGGATGGAAAGAAAGAGTCGTTATCATGATTCATACAGCATCCTGAAATTTCTTACCAAGGCAGCGTCAGGCTGTGAGTCTCCGAAAATGGCTGTTTTCAATATAAAGTAGCACCCCAGTGGCCCAAGCCTTTTTGTCACCCTACTATAGATAGTACGTTATGCGACACAATCTAAGGGCTTACTGGTGCACGGACATAACGTACGATATCCCTCATTGCTACGGTAAGTAACTATATTCGTTTATTGGGGGGGGGGATTTGGCAGGAAATCATCGGTAGTCACTCGGCCTCGTTACTTGTCATGGAACCCCGGCTAATCGAGGATACTTTTAAATGAACGAAGGGATAAAAGAGGGCTATACCAGGTCTTTATGAAACACTACTGTTTTGTCCGTTCTTGTGCCAATTTATTCTCCCACAACCACAGTTATCATACCCCCCAACTCTCAACAATCCCCCCCCCGCCCCTCCTCTTCCTCCTAACACTCACCAAAATCAACAACCCCAAACTCCCCTAGTATTTTCTCCCTTTTCACATGAGTTTTCCAGAAACCCCGTGTCGGAAAGAAAGGAACTATCATCCAAGTCCGTGAACAGGAGATAATAACCAACCAACCCCCAAACACCCCACTCCCCCATATACTGGCCCTTTGAAATCTGGAGCGAACAGTTCATAATATTCCCCCCATACGAGCAATGCCGCCAGGCTCAGCCAGGACCGTGCTTCGAAGTAAAGTGGCGGATTCTAGGTTCTGATGTTTCGGGAGTGAGTGCCCTGATTGGGTGATTCCTGGAACTCTAGAATATTATCTCTACCCCCCGCGTGGCCATTTGCTTGGAGAGTTGGGTGTGTGATATATATTCGCTCCCAGGTAGACCTAACCTAGATTGTACAAGAGAGTAATAGTGGAAGGTTTGCCTATGTGTTACGTTTGAAATTAGTGGAGTATTTTCTAGTGGGGTATCAGAGTATCATACGTGGTAGGAGGGGGGGAAGAAGAGGGAACCAAAATCACCAGTTGAATGGTACGTATAATAATAATAATAACAGACAGGCCGAACCAGGCCACTTCATACTTTCAACCCCAACACATTCTGTCGCTGAAAAAATAAATAAAGTTAACATGATTCAAACATCTCCCCGAGTGCTGCCGGATTATTAAAGAGTTGTTGGGCCACTTTTGGCATGCTAATAGAGCCAAGCCTTGCCATCTTTCATACAAAATAGTTCAGATACTGTGCCAGGACAAAGGTATGATACCGACCATCGCTCTCTTGATGATTCCCAATCAGTTTGGATACTGAGTTCTAAAGGGCTTGAGAGTAGGATCCAGGGAATTGTTTCACGTCGTGTAGATGGAGATTCAGTTTGGATTGCTTTTGCTAAATCCGGGGTTGGAAGGCCATGGAATGGCCGTTTTCAGTAGAAACCCCTACAACTACCAGTGAACTTTGCCCCTGGCCCCGTATCCACAGATATCATGTTATACTGGTATTGCAACCCCAGGCTGCTCCCAAACCACCTATCACCCAAGCACATAAGCCAAGAAACACTGCGTGAGCTATTGTCAAGCCCAACGACTTTTTTCATGAATGAACCCGCCTATCTCTGAACAAAACAGCCTTGGTATCTAAGTTATCTGAGTAGAAGAAAAAAGGGAGAAAACCCCCACCACACCCACACCCACACACTGATACAGACCCATCATTACTGAGCCTTCCCTCTCTTCTGAGCCCCTTTGATCCGCTGACTCTCAACGGCATACATGAACCCCCCACCAAAAACGACCACCGCGCCAATCACAACGCCCCAATTCAACGCGTTCCCAAACAGCCAAATGCTTAGTAGCAAACTTACAAGTTTCCTTATGTTGAGAACGATCGTCACCGTCAGCGCGGAGGACCGGGAAGCAAGGACGTTGACGCCGCGGACGCAGATGTAGTGTGTGGCTGCGTTGAGGAGCAGGAAGAACACTTGCCGGGGCATCTGAATCTGCAAGGTTTGCAGGAACTGAGATTTCGGGAGGTGGATTGGGGGCGATTTGAGAAGCTTATGGTATTGGGTTTGGATTGAGGGGATGAAGGGAATGAAGAGGAATAATGAGAAAAAGTGCTTGACCGTGTTAGTTAGTTTAATGATACCCAAGAGCAGGTAGAGGACGAGGGGGTGGGGTAATCACAGAGTAGAATAACCCCTCCCGGTAATGGTTTCCGTAACGGGTGTATGTCCCTTCAATGTACAGTCCCATGAACGCTGAGATCACCTGCGCGACGAATAATATCGCAAGACCCGTTATGAACCTCGCCATCGATTCCTCGGTTTGCCCCTATGTAGCCACTGTTGGCAACAATTTTCCAAACGGGGGGGTCCACTTACGACTCCTTTAGAATCAGCCCACGCCGAGAGAACAATTCCCATAGTTAGTACCAATACGGAAAGAGCCTGGACTTTGCTATATCTGCCCTCTCCCTCACTCTGTCAGCACTCCAACTCCCAACCCCTCGCACCAGTTCAGGCATATTGAATAACTACCGTTTCCCCCACAGCCATCCAACGACTAAAGTAGTCATACTACCTCCACTCCTGAGAATAATATGCACCGGCACAGAAATGCTATACCCAAACGCATAATTATTCAATATGGACACGGAGAAGTACAACAATATTTGAATCAGCCACCGATGGATGGGAATCCGATTTGGCTTCAACAAGGTTTTGGAGCTGGCGTCGAAATGGTAAATCAAGCCTTCGACCGCAACGAACAGGAATTGCGCAAACGTAAGAAGGTGACCCGTTTGTGATTCCGCTCTTCACAAATCAGCACTCGTCCCTAACCCCCACCACCCCGCCTCCTCCTTCTAGCCAGGAGTGCGGGGAGAGGCAGGAAGGGGAAGATCTATATACTTCACTATAGCTTCGAGCGCAAATACCTTTCATCGTGACTTTGTCTCAGCAATTGGCTCAACACACACAAACCAACACCCCAGGTATCCTCCACTTGGACGCCCCTGCCCCTCCACTTGGACGCCTCTGCTCGCCCCAGCACCGGGCGGCTTTTTTTTCCAATCAAGAGGATTCTTGCTTACGTTCGAACAACACCCGCCAAATATCAGGCCGATCATAGCAGCAGTTTGAACCCACATAGGGATGGTAGCCTGTGCGATTGCGCTTATTGCGCTTCGAGTCGCGGGCACTCGGCCCTCTAGGTGCGGTCTCGCATCGATTTTGCTGATCCCGGCGACGCCCTCTGAGGCACTCTTTCGGCGCTGAGCTCCCCGGGCCATTTTAGATCGTCGTCGTCGTCGTTGTTGTCCGTTATTCTATTGCTGCTTCTGAGCTGTTAGAACTAACCCACGCTGATATCGTGTCACCGCGCAATGATAAATGTAGGAAAAAGCGGATTCTCTTCTAGAACCACCAGTATTATAACCCGCAAAGTAATAATTCTAGAGAAGGGGAAGAGTATATAAGAAAACAACAAAAAAGGGAAAAAGAAGAAAAGAGAGAGGTAGAGACGAACCTTTAAGGAGCGCTTGATAGAGCGCAACAGCGAAGAGAGGGAAAATGTCAAGATGACGAGAGAGAAAGGACAGCTCAGCCGTTTTGTTCAATGGCAGGGATGCGCTGGACCGTCCCGGGCCAGGACCAAGTTGACCCGCACTCCGGACCACTAATCCATTACCTCTGATACCTATTTTCTTACTCCGGGGCCGGCCGGGGCACGAGTTTGGCATACAAAAGCCGTTTGGCGACTGCCAGTCACTATTGCCGTTGCTTCACATATGATACCGGAACTGGTATCCTCCCCCACCTCTAAACCACCGGTACTCCTTTCGAAAGAGATTCTCAAGACTCAGGAACCCGTTCCTATTCGAATTCTTGGCCTCGCTTATCGTCCGCCCCCTGAACAAAAAAAGCCACCTGCCAGTTAAACGTTGGCGAGGTTTCATCTTTCTTTTTCTCATCCTTCCCTTTTCCTTTTTTGTTCGGATACATAAAAAAAGGTCCCGCCAATTCACCGAGAAGGTTTTTCGGGGATAATGGCATCCGAGAGTTCTAGTGGTGGTGGTGGCAGCGGTGGTGGTAGTGGAACAGGAGCTGGGGCTGGAGGAGGTTCACTGAGTGTGTTGAATAGGGAGGAATTGGTTTACACTGGATGGTGAGTTGGTGGAAGCACGGTATGACAGTAGTATGAAGCTAGAATATCTTGGCAGATGCACTGGTATGTTGACGGCTGTCAATATGGGTGTAATAGTTATTGCGAAGAGAACATCTACTGTCTAGTTCGGGACAGGGTACCTCCCGACGACCAGAAGTACTTTACTGTAGCATTTATCTCAAATTCTATGAAAAGTAAATACTTCCATCCCCTCCCAGCTCCACACGCCCTTCCTCCCCTACGATGGCTCCTATGGTACCGGAACGGACTAACTTGACAACCCCCCCACCATCACAGCTGTGCCATTATTCTGCCAAAAGGTACAGTAGCCAACCAACCACCAGCACTCTTGCAAGAAAGCACAGCAATTGACAAAAGCCTTTAGGCATCAAAACACCCCCCCCTCCCAGTAACCTGGGATTATCATGTCCTTCTAATCCATCATCCTCCCTCCGCTCCCGCAACTATATACGACTTCGACACGACTCTCCCCTTTCCATGTCCCTTCGCCGAGTACTACACCAAAACCCTCTACGGGCCAACCTCGTGGGAAGAGTACGAAGGGTTAATAGATCCCTTGCAGGTACAAGCCTACGTCGCGAACCGGCCAAGGTCCTTCAGACTTGTCGGTGCGAGCGAGTACTTGAGGACATTCGCTAGCACAAGAAAGCACATGATAGACCCGGAAGGAGTGGAGGCCAAGTGGTTGGCGAATCCGCCGGTCTATCCGCCTATCACGTGCGAGATGGGGGAGGATACGCTGGAGATGTTTTTGGACTTTGAAGTGTCGAATGGGAGTGAGTGGGGGAGGATTGTGGATGAAGAAGCATTTTGGAGTGAGTTTGCTGGAGAGGGGGACAGGATCGAAGTGGGGGGGGAGGGGAGCAAGGAGACTGAAGTGAATGAGAAGGAAGTGAGAGTTCATTAACTTACTAGCAGACTCCTTTCTCTGGCGTTTGGAATATTGTACTCTAGTTTATATTGCTATCGATATTACGGCCTCACTCTTCTCCCTAGGCATCCGACCCCTAACCCTGACAGTCGCTATCGAGGGGTAGTGATCATTCTGGGTTGGTTATGACCTTGGATGCGTCGTGCTACAGTCGTAGGAAATACTTTCAGGCGCCTGGTTGCGACGCTAGGCTTTCGCATTTGAACACGCTCCCCATAGTGGTGTACGAGCACTTCTAAAACAAGGTTTTGCAGTATTAGTCTACAGTAATCCCCCAAGCTAAAACTAACATGTCGAGTGATCCCGCATGATTAAATATTCTACACTCACTGCCTAATACTATTACACTAGCTGGAGGAGCAAACTCTCACTATAAGAGGGGTTAAAAATACAAGCAAGCCACATAACGCCTGACAGACAAGTAAAGAGAGCTCGTACTACTGAAACAAAAGTCCAACAACACAAGTAGCAGCATCGTACACTCCTTTCTCTTTGACTAGTGAATCAAATACTCCGCCAAGTTTCGAGAAACTATTCAGCTCATCCGCCTCTTTCACTGAAAATCTGTCAATATCACTTCTTTCCCTTAGTTGGTCCACAAGGGGGAGAACTCACGATGGCTAGGCAACCTAACATCCGCCGAAACCACACTCTCAGGCTCACCAGTGACGTCGAACTCTATGCGCCATTCTAGAATCAACTCTACCCCACTTTCGCCCATGCCCGATTCGCTGTGCAAACTAGCTTTTCCGGTCTTGGCGCAGGAGTGGAAGCGCAGGAGTGACTCGCCCAAGTATGGGATTATCTCCCTTCTTGAGACCTTACCTTTCTCTTTCTTGCTTATAGCGAGGATTGGGAGAAGGTGCGGGAATGCAGCACTGAGCTTGGCGAACACACTCGCTCGGGCTCTGGCTATGAGTGTGTATGCTGATATCGCGTGGAAGACAGTGGGTATGTCACCTTCTTCAACGGCAGTAGTCAACACGGGGGCTAGTTCGCGGACGGACCAAGGCGAAATACGGTAGGTGATTTCTTGGATGGTGGCCGATTGGACGCTGAGGGATACCGTGAAGTATAATAGGCGGTTGGAGGTATAGCCAGACGCCGTGATTATTTGGCTTACGGGCGTGGATGGGATGATCTTGGAACTGTGCGTTGTGAAAGTGATGCTTGTGAAGGCCTTTAGTTGGGGAAGGGGATCGACCGGCTCCATCGGCCTCGCCGAAGGGACTGGTTCTTCCCTCTGCCCTGGCTCCGGTATTGATACCACCTGAGAGGCATCATTGACAGCTAGCAGTCGTTTCCTACAACTCCATCAGCAAGCCCAGGCAATCGTGAACACAAACAACGCACACTAAAGCATCGGTATCCTGATCCAGACCCTTTGCGGTCTGAGTCTCCCTCTCAACCCTCGCCTTCTCAATCCTAACCTCCTCCTGAAGCTCCATGATCTCCGCCTGCAAAACTTGCACCCTCGCCATCATGATCCTCTCCAATCTTTCCTCCTCTACTCGTTGCTTTACCTCAATTTCCGTCTCGAGCCGTTTCCTCTTATTCCCCTGCTGCTGCTGCTGCCGGGCCTGCGGTGCCCCCTTGCGCACTTTACTCTTCTTCATGACAAACACCGGCTCTGGAGAACTTACATCCTCCATACCTCCTTCCTCCTGTAGAACCCCTAACTCACTCTTTCCGGGGGAATCCTCACTAGGGGGAACACTAGGCGCAAGAGGGTTCGAAAAGGTACTCCTGCGCCTGGCAGGGCTAGATGACAATCGCGATCCGCCTGCGCGCCTAATACCCGCACCAACACTTTCACTCCTAGCTCTTCCGCCGAACATTCCTCCCACCCCCCCGCTACCGCTACCAAAATTCAGTCTCCCCGCCCTGTTAGGCTCGTCCTGCGAGGCGCTGACAAACCGCTTTTTCACAGGCTCCGCGTAGGGTGAGCGACGGGCGTGCTGGGGGTTGCGCCTCGCTAAGGAGGATCTAGTGGGCGATCGGTATAACGCGCTGGAGTCGTTTCGTACGGGGAGTTTTGATGGGCTGGCGGAGCGGTGGAAAGGTAAGGAGGGTGAATCGGAGAGTTTTGGGCGCTTGGGTGGGGAAGCCATTATCATGTTACGTTATTGGTGTTAATACGAGTTGGTGTTGTTATTGCCGTTGGTGTTAGTGATGGCGACGGTGGAGGGGATTAAATGAATGAATAGTTTGCTGCGTCGCAGGCCTGTGTTCCTTTGTTTTGGTTTGGCTTGGTCGGGCAATAAAAACGTGTGGAGCCATTGAGTTTCACAAGGATTAGGTTATGTTACCCGGCTTTTAGCTCCTGCTGATAAGCAACCAGAGGAACAATTAAGCTCAGTTCTCCCTCCATCACAACCCCATGACCACGCTCTATACTAAACATAATTCCTTTCGAAAATCACAGTAACCATGTCTCTTTGGAACGGCGATACAATAAAGGACGTCTCCGAGTCCGTCGGAGTTGCCAATCTTAGTGAAGATGTCGCCAAAAACCTCGCAATGGACGTCGAATACCGCATCCACCAGGTCCTCCAGGAAGCACTCAAGTTCATGCACCATGCCAGAAGAACTACGCTGGGGACCCAGGATATTAGCAATGCTCTTCGGGTCCTAGATGTTGAGCCTCTATACGGTTATGAGTCCACCCGTCCGCTCCGCTTCGGGGAAGCGTCGCTAGGACAGGCTCAGCCGATCTTTTATGTCGAGGATGATGAGGTCGACTTTGAGAAGCTTATCAATGCTCCGCTACCGAAAGTTCCGAGAGACGTTACTTTCACCGGTGGGTGGTGCTTCCCTTTGCTATTGGACTATAGTTCACATCACACCTTCCTCCTCCCACCGCTATCTATCTGAACGTCCGCTAACACCCCCTCTCCAGGCCACTGGCTCGCGATCGAAGGGGTTCAACCCGCCATCCCCCAAAACCCCACCCCTTCGGAAGCCGCTCGCCTCTCAGAAACGACTCCAAAGGGCGCCTCAAGCAATACAACCCTCTCCATCGCCTCAACCCTAAACCCCACAACCAACGAAACCGTCACCATAAAACCCCTCGTGAAGCATGTCCTCTCAAAGGAACTCCAACTCTACTTCGAGCGAATAAGCACCTCTATAACCGATGAATCTACACCGGACGCGGTCCGCAATGCCGCACTTGCCAGTTTGCGCAAGGACCCGGGGCTTCACCAATTACTCCCCTACTTCGTCCAGTTCATCTCGGAGAAGACAACACACGGCCTGCGCAGCCTGTTCACGCTAACGCAGATGATGTCCCTGACTCACGCCTTGCTAGAGAACGACTCCTTCTTCATAGAACCATACGTATCCTCCCTAATCCCTCCGATCTTGACATGTCTCATCGGTAAACACCTCGGCTCTCCCTCTTCCGACCCCCACTCCCAGACACCGGCACACTACGCACTGAGAGACCTCTCCGCCTCCCTAATGAAGCTCGTCTGCAAACGCTTTGGCGACTCCTCGCATACGCTCAAACCAAGACTCACAAGAACCTGCCTGAAGCACTTTCTCGATCCAGCGAAGCCACTGCCAACGCACTATGGCAGTATCATTGGCCTCGCCGCGATAGGCGGCCGGGAGGCTGTTAGAGTGCTAATACTGCCCAACACAAAACTCTACGAGAAGGTCATCCGCCCGGAAATCGAGGATGAAGGGCCGAGGAAGAGTGAGGCGGAGATGTGTCTGAACGCCTTGGTGGGTGTTATCAAGCAGCTAGAAGAGGAAGGGGAGGAGGAAGGGGGAGGAGGAGGGAAAGGGAAGAATGGCGTCGCACCGATCATGCCAGGGGCCAGCGCCGAAGAGGTTAAGGCGCAACTTGTCGGAATCTTAGGAGAATTGGTCGGTGAGGAAGTGTGGAAACTTAGACGGGAGGCGCTAGTTAAGGCAGTTATTGAAGCTGGGGGGATGAAGATCTAGTTCATGAATAGCACACCGGGATTCCTTCCCCCCTTTCTTTCCTAACACTAAAATGCTCATCCACCTTTTTTTATATGACTCGAATTAACTAACTAATGATGGCGGTAGTGGTGGTGGCGGGGTTTCTTTCCCTTTTCCTTTCTCTCTTTCCGGCGCTATATTGGGACTTGATATTTCTACTATGGCAATATGTATTTCTTATTTTATTGATTTATCCCAGATGAAATGATTGAATATGCCAACTTGCTTACTCAGAAGGAGGCGGGGGCGGATGAGGGGGGGTACTGTAGGCACGATATGATATGTGCAGACTTCAATTGGTCTTAGGGGGAAAAAATGTGGCGGAAAATACTCTGTATGCTTACCGTATTTCATCACATGCTACAGTGATCCACGGTGAGACGAGAACGCCCATACAGCTTTTATAGGACAGGGAATATTTGCACGGGCGTTCTCGTTATGCCGTCGACTCGCTTTGCCGTGGAATATTGTAACAGCACGCGCAAAGCTACTTCAACATTCCATAACACAGATTATCACTCGGGCACATTATATATATAGCAAGGCGGCCATTCTCAATATTGAAAAGTGATACCGTATACCACTTACGAGTATAACTTAGGCTGTTATTAAACTATCCAAAGATGAACTGCTACCACGTCACCCAGCCCCCCGAAATACTAGTAAAATATTCCAGAAGCTGTCAAATCACATCGCTCAACGCTTAACTCCAACTAAAGCAAATGTTTTATCACCTCGTTATCCCAATTCACTCAACCCACACCTGGAGATAATACATTCTGCTAAAAAGGGGAGCTGAAAGAAACTAATGAGAAAAAGACTTGAGAAATAGCTAGACACCCCCCACCAACCATCACAACACTTCTCCTTTTCCCTTTCAACCAGAGAATAGCAGTGGACATCCCTCCCGATACTAGATCGTTATGCAGGCCTCTGATACGGCATGCTATTATTATCAAACCCGACATCATCAATCCTCTGGATTAAAGTATCGACGACGTTAATGAGGGCTTTCAGGATCCCTTCTCCTCCGCCTTTATCTGCAAGGACCTCTGTGTTCCAAGCGACCTCTTCACCCACTTCTAGGCCATAGTTTTCCACTAGATTCTTCTCAATCTCAACCGGGACAAGGGAGAATGAGTAGGATAAACGCTCGTCGGCAGCCATAGCAGGCCTAGGGACAAGTGATCAGCTGTTAGACAAGTATGAGTAGAATTTCTCTTGGCTGGGGTGCTTACTTTCCAGTGGAGATTGCCTCATAGCGCCGTCCTGGGCCGTTCCGGCGATTAACTTGGAGATCCTGCAGTTCTGTGACAGCAAGGTCGATCTCATTGCTGAGAGAGACTTTCTTATTCACTTGATATCTGAGCGTATGGCGGTATTGGACTTTGTTGACAGTGATGCCAGTTCCCTTGACGTCGAAACTAACTGCCGGGGAGCTCCCTCCACCACTATTAAATTGTCAGCTAGGTCTATACACTCCTAGGCTATAGGGGCAATAGGCACCGAATAGAAATGCTCGCGAGGAATTCCGCGAATCCTGGTGTCTCAAGATCAAGAACTTTACAGCCCGCAAGTCTAACCCTAGCATCCCAGGCTCTACGGCACGGTTAGCCTAGCACAATACATCAGAGCGTGAAAGACGCGAATACCTAGTCGGATGGGCCCAGTAGACGGTTCCAAAGTCACTAACGTCATTGTAGCAGGTCACATCAAACGTCTGCGCATCCATGACGAATATTCTGCCAAATATTAGAGGGATTCTTCCTATCTTAAGACACACGTACCTGTTTTTGTTTCCTACGTCGCAATGAAATTCATATATGATCTTTTCTGAGCTAAGATCTCCCGAAAACATGGCCTCAAACCTGCTGATCTTCAAATCAAGAACATGTTCGACATCGTGAGCTTCACGGGTAACTCTGCAAAACGGTAAGTATCGGGCGCCCCCAGAAAAAGGGGCGGGCGAGCGCACACGCTAGTGAAATAAGTTTTAATCTCCCTGAGCCTTTCCACAGACGACTCCCAATCACTCCATTCGATTCCACGTCTGTATACGGTTTTCGGAACCCCCGTAAGGACAATACGCCCCAAGCTTTGACAAGTCAGAATCCATATAAACCGAAACCCTTGACGAAACTCACCTTGCTTCAAACTTGACATGGCCTCTCCAACCACGGACGTGCGCGAAGCTGATTACAAAATTACAAAATCAGTAATTGTAGATAGACAGGAAAGTGAGCACATACCAAGATCCAAAAACCCTCTGTATTTTCTGAACATTGTATCTTGTCACCCTAGAATCGCCGTAAGCCTTTATACATACAACGATACATTCAAGGACATACTTTTTACTGTCATCCACTCCATCGGCAAGATCGGAACGACTCTCTTTGGTGCGTGCAGGAGCCTGCTGGTTCATTGTGTGATGCAGAGTTTTTGTCCCGGTCTCAGGAGCACGGGCATCGGTCTTCCTGGGCCTTGGCTTTCTCACAGTACGAGTAGTTGTGACGACAGTTGGAGGTGGCCTCTGTATCTCCGAGAAGGCCCCTTCAAAAGATATGACACGGTCCTGACTTCTTGAAGGCGCAAGTGTAGGGGAAAGGGTTGGTGACTCCAAGATAATCTCACTATCAAGAAGGCCACTATTATCTTTGATAATAGAACCAATGCTTTTCTCCTGCTCTACACTTCTCTTGGCCCTGACAGTGCGTATGGTCGACTTGACCGCCGGAGTAGCATTGGCACGCATCCCATGCGGCGGCGGCGGTTGGGTACTAAAATGTGAGTCAAAACTAAGATGGGTATCACATAAATCAAGAGTTGGGGTCCCGTCGTCATCGCCACTATTCGACTCAGGCTCCATAAGAAAGCCACTGGTATGGCTAAGTGACGGTACTGGTAGGTCGCCGGCATCTCCATCCCATACTCCCCTCGATTCAAGATAGCGCCCCCACCTGTGCCGCGGATCCGCCAAACAGGAAAACTGCTCTTGGAGTGAATGGGGTTCGATCTTGCAATTGAGAAACTTCCCCGCCTCTGGGGAATATTCAGCCATACGAATAAGGAACTTGTTGTCGGCTGGAATTTCAGCCCACTTTGAGCCATGAGGATATAAAGTAGTCCTGTTCAGTTCACTCTGCTTCTCCAGAGAGACTAGGCGGATCTCAAACTTCTTTTTGTCATTGGGGTTGATGAGGGTAACCTCAATTGACTCGAAGCCGCGATTCTGTTCCATATAATCAGCATCGTCGAACGCACAAAAGAAACGAGGTCTCGTCTTACAAAACGTTCAAGGACCTTGCGAAGTTTCCTAAGAGCAAGCTTTATCGCTGCGGGATTCCCCGCGCCTATTTTAACCACCCTACTGGCCTGATCGGGAGAAAGAGTGCACCCAGTGACTTTTGAAATCTGCTCTATAAAATCGTACCCATCAACGGGCTGAAGTACGTAGCTGAAATCCAGTGCCGTTATCCCTGGGTTCCAAATCCCGGTGCACTTGTGCTCGGCAACAGACTTTGGTGAACTGGTCCTCAGGTCCTGGGGAGAAACCTATCGAATAATAAACAGGTTGGTCCCTCCGGCAAATATGGATTGGAAGGGGGATTACTGGTGAGAGGAGATCATCATCATCACCCCCATCATGATTATCGGACTCATCGTCAGATACATCCTCCGTCCACTGCACGGCTCCGAGGTTAAGGTAGGAAAACGGCGATCTTTTAATCGGCGCCTCGATCTGATCTGATCTTAACATTCCCATCTCAAATCCACTATATCCACAGGAGATTTTTTCCTACCTTATCACCATATCGAATTGTAGTTATAGCATCCATAGTCGCAACGCTAAGAACATCCATGAAAGTCTTGAAGGCACCATAACAAGCCTCTTGATCTCCCCAGAGCACAAAGAGCTAAAAGCGATCATCTTAGTTCGCAAAAGTGATTTATAAAAAGCTAAGTGGCTTGAATAGTCCTTACTTTCAACTTTGAATCAAAGAAGCAGTCGACCGGAATCAACTGCCTAGATTGTTTTTCCCTGTAACTCACTTTAGAAGGGACTCAACAACGCAAGAGGTGCCCATTAGCATACTTATAGGTGCGAGTCAATTTATCAATAGCTCCCGGGGTAAACTCAAAGACCTAAAGAAAGTGAGGAAAAAAGTCAGAAATCACCAATTAAAACAAACAACAAACAAACCCCTATAGGGCATCGTGTGTATTCACAGTCTTAATCTTGTAGGCAATGTAGGTTTCCTTGGGCGAAGAATCAGATTCGTCATCAGACATTGTGAGGATTGGTGGGAAAAAAAGTCCTTGGAACGGTAATGGTTTTGGTAGGTAGGTATGGCTCCGCACACACAACTAAAGCCGAGGTGTGATCCAGGGGAAGTATTTGTACGATTGGAAAAGAGTTTGGCTGATTAGTGGGGCAGCTTGGTGGGAAAGAAGAGTGAATGGAGGTTTTTCCGAGCTGGGAAGACGCGACTGATTAGGGCACTATGGGTAACAAAGAGCCGCAATGGATTGGTTAGACCAACAATAAGTGGCTTCGCTATAGGCGGTCCAATCACAGAGGATCTCAGCAAGCAAAGGCGTGATGCCTTGTATCCGCGCTTGGGTAACGTTCAGTCCGGCCGGTCAATAAATAGTTCCGCAGCCATAGAGTTCCAGCCCGCCGGTAGATATTATCACAACATCCTCTAATAAATCCTGGACCATCGGGGCAGTCCTGGGATCCCCATTGGTTGGAACGATATCCTTAGACTAACGACGCAAACCCTAAACCAGACCCCCGCACTGTACCGCAACTGCAGAGGAAACATCCAGGAATGTCCGTCAAATTCCCTCTGGCGCAGCTTGTGGCCGTAGGAAGTGGCGATGCGAATGGGCTGGGCAGGGGCAAGCGGCGAATTAAAACGTGGTGGATGGGTCGCCATTGGCGGTCTTATCGATAAGACTCTTCAATCGTTAGCCCCCTAGGATAATTGCAGAGCCGCTCTTCTTATATTTACGTCACATCACGCTAAGAAATGTCTACCGTAGTTCGGGGGTTAGTGGTCTGAACAAAGCTTCAGCTGTGTGACACTGTATGAGTACCGGCACCGTTGGACACGCAAATTGACATGTATCGTGGGCATTGATCACGTATTTAAATCTACTCTTGTATCCCATCAACAACCACGCCCTCTCGGCGCCATACCGCTAATGTCCCTCACACCGCCGGCACTGTGGCGCCATTACAGGTATTGAGTAATCACATCAATATCAAGTATCATCGAGAGTACCAAAACACCTTACAGTAATATTCATACTGGTATCCCTTCAAAGGCCTAGCCCCCTAGAACACTAAACATATGGTACTCGAGTAGATGACAAGTGTTGGATATATACCCAAGGGCAAACCCCGCCAACCACAGGAAGAGGCATAGCCAACATGGAATAGAGGGAAATCTGAGTGAACAACAAAGAGGTAAGGATAAAAAAGTAAAACTCCGCCGCCAAACAGCCTAAAGGACAAGAAAGAGGGGTATGGTAATGAGAGGTATTTAACACAAATACAAGAAATAGAAGTGAGAGAGGGGAGAAAGAAAGAATAGCTTTTACAGAAGGGGGCAGGGGCCTCAACGAAACAAAAACCACCACTCTCATTCTCCATCCGACCCATGCAGACCTCCGCCCATCCGAAATTAGGTACTCCACATTAAATACAAAGAGCAGACCCAGACCCAAGGTGAAAGTTCATGAAAACAGCGGAAATGTTAAGGATACACAAAAAATTGACATTTCATGCGAACGTTAAAGCTATCAATAACGCTGTGAAGATGGCAGTGGTGACAAGAGGAAAACATTAGAACATCCCAATCTTTAGGAATACCCTGTACACAATTCGCCCCTAGACAAAAAAAACAAACCCCGTGTTTAGAAAAAGAGAAATTGACAGCATCTTGACCTTATGAATACCTACAGTGGAGAGAAGGAAGTCGATCATGAATAGCTCATGCTAGGACCATACCTCAAAGGTGTAGGCGCACCAAGTGCAGGAGGGCCAACTCCTATAGCACCGTCATTTTCCTCTTTTAATCTTCGGAGCCCTCCGTCTGGAGCCTCACTCTCCCTTCCTCCCATAGTATTATATATCCTTACGTCTCCAGGTGTTGAGCCCCTGCCCAAATCAAGCCTCTGAGGAGCGGGTGTAGGGCCCTGTTGGGAATCGGCATTGCTAGGGCGAGTATATAGGTTCATGTGCTGGAGAGAAGTTGGAGGGGGAAGGGAATGTTGAGCACTTTGCGAAGAGTACAACTGAGACGTCCGTGGAGGTGGATGAGGTGTGGCGCCCATCGAAGAGGTGCTAGGAGGATGCGTAGACGGGCCTTCCATTTTGATAACATCACTTTGGAGCAAAGAAGATAGCGATACAGCTGATGGTTGATGTCCTGGATTATGACCTTGAGCCGACGGGCCACGACGTGCGAGATAGGGGGCTTGGTCAAGTTGGTTAGGTCCAGTATGTCTACGGTTGTGGTGGTGGTGGTGATGTATGTGTACATGAGGATATCCGGGGGCTTGTTGGGTCGGCTGTGGCGCAGGTGATGGAGGAGAAGGCTGCATATGTGACCAGTTGATAGGTAATGGCCTCTCATAGAAGTCATCTAGTACTCTTTCGCGTAGGCTACCTGGTGGAGGCACGGTTACACTTGCTCGTGCAGGTACACGTGTAGCGATCTGCAGAACTTCCATTAGCATCCAAGCCAACGACAAACCCCTGCTTTTTAACGAAATAAAGAATTACAGCCAAAATCTCAATGCACCAATACTCACCCCCATAGATTCCAAGTCATCAACAATTTCCTCTTCAGATGCACCCACAACATCGGGTGCTGCAGGAAACCCAATGTGTTTTGCGATTCCGCTCAAAAGCGCCACCTCCCAATTATATTGCTGCCGTTGCTTAATCCGGGTACTCTGGCGATCTGGTATCCGATAGGAGAATTCTACACAGTGACGCGTTACAATCAAATGCCCAACGAACATTTGGGTACTGCCGAAGACAAACCTGAAACCAAAGCATCACCAGCTCTTCTTTCCCTCTGGATTTGGTACCAAAGCTCGCTGCATTTCCCGAGCGTATCCTCCCGCAGTTGACGTACAGTTTGAAAATATTGAGAATGCACCTGTGCCCTACTAACTCGAGTTGCGATAGACAGAGACTCCATACCATACTTGTAGTGTGCGTCCGCCAACCGAACCTTCTCTTCTAATTTTTGATCGATACAAGTTTTCTGAGCCACGAATTCTGGATGGGTTCCATCTTGCACCATCTTCATCTCCATATCAACCCTCTTTAACTTTTCTGAGTAAATTCTAGTTTGGCGCGTCAGCCGAGAATGTCACGTCACACAGACCCAAGCGTAGCGCAGCGCTTACCTGTCCTTCAGTTGGGCAAAGACCCGTTCTATCTCGGCCAAATCCTCCATAGCCGCATTCTTTCGCTTCACGCGTTCCGCGTCTGTGACCCCATAAGAAAAGTCCTGCTGTAGCAAAGACTCAAAATCACACTTACCTTCATCGTCTTCTCGTGTGGTATCGACATTGTCACAAGGCTCTTCGTCTAGCGTAGCCGAAGCAGTGGCATCAGCAGGCTCGTCCATCTCCGTCTCCGCAATGGGTCCGGGATCCTGCTCGTCTCCGGCGTTCCCGGGCACCACTTCGTTTTTCGGAGGAACAGCCTTCGCCGGTTTCGATGGCCTCACATCTTTCGAGTTGGCTATTACCGAATCCTGAACGGTTCCATTGGAAACAGTGTTGGCAGCAGCCTCCGTATTCGATCCTCTTCTACTATTTGCACTAGTGCTTTCATTTTCCGACATTTCTTGATGGGTTTGGATTTTCTTCTTGAAAGGAGGGGTAGATTGTCTGCTCTTGGGCTCTTCCATGGGTCGCAGTGCTGGTGATCCATTTGTCTCTCTTTTTCGCTTCTTACTAGGGCTCGAGGTGGCGATGGGGCTAGCAGGTGTAGATTCACCAGGTCCAGTAACCTGATCCTCCTCCTGATCCTCCATTTCTTTTCTTACCGGCATCTCTATTGAGAAGGGTATAATCGTAGGTGATGTGTTTTTGTGTTGGACCAACCTCGGTCTTTGTTTTTGTGGTGAATTGTGTAATCGTTCAGTCTCGGCTTCTGAGTCTTCGCCGATATCGCTAAGGGGTGATTCGGAGTCGCGGTCCGAAGCGTGACTTGTGTGTTTTCGCCTGCCTCCAGGCAGAGTCGATGGGGTAGATCCGTTGAGGGCTTCCAAAGCTCCGACGGTGACGGTTTCTACTTCCACGGTGGTTGTCGTGGAATCTGGTGCCATTCGATCCGCCAAAGCCGGCTCTCTCAACTCGTCCGTAGGGCCCTCGACGTCGCGATGGAGTCGTTCCCTAGTCGTGGGGCGAGAGGCTGAGCGGGAACGACTGTTGGTTGAAGGGTAAATAGACGCAGCTGGCTCCGAAGGAGGTAGTGAACTTGCCGAACGCGTTCGCTTTCCTGATCGCCGTCCCGCTGTATTAGGAGGGAAGAGAGACTTTGGTTAGATCCCTGAGAGGTTGGCCGGCTTGCAAGAAGAGGGGAAAAAGGGAAAGCCTCTAGATCGGGGGGGATGTGGGATATGGGGATAGAAGGAAGTAGAGATTCGTACCAGATTCTTCCAGGACTGTAGATGAAGGACGATTTCTGCTGCCGCGTTTGAGAGCTGGTGTCATGCTATTGAGAGATGATGAAGCGGGATGGTGTTGAACAGTGACGTTGAACAGGAGGATTTCCCGAGGCCTGCAAGAGGATGGGGATCCACAGTCGGCGTAAAGGAGCGAGCCAAAGTCTGTTTTCTTTTCTTTTTTAATCCCTTCCTTTTTTTCTTTTCCTTTTATTCCTCTTCTCTTCCTTTTTTTTTCGAGCGAAATGGCAGTGAGAGCAGAGGGAAAAAAGACCGCAAGACGGAGTGAGCGAGAGGGGGCAGAAGAGCCAGAAGTCAGGAGAGTGGGAGGAGGGAAAAGTAGGCAGGGTGGATAGGGAACGGGATGGAGGGGAGGGGGAGAACGACAGAGGTGTATGTGGTGGTAATAGTGGTGTATGGTGATGATGGTTATTATTGCTGTGGGGAGGAAGCAGCAGAAGGAGGAGTGAATGGAGACGGCGGTGATTGTTGTGAAGCCGGGAGTGGGAGTTGCGTGTGGGTGGGAGAGAGGGAAGAAGGGAACGCCGAAACACAGACGATGGCGACGACGACTATTGACGAGTCGTGATAGCGGGGACAGACAATAATATTCAGTGAGAAGATCTCAATGAGTGAAAGCTATAGGTAGAAGAGGAAATAAAGGGTACCAGTATAAAATGAGGGAGGAGAGGTAAAACTAAACCCAGAACGCTGTTTCTGATCACACTCACCTCAAGACTGACCCAATGGATGAGATACGTTGAATTTATCTTCTATCACTCGCTGAACCCAAGACACTCTTTTTATTATTTTTATCAGGCAACATTTTTAAAAAATATATATATATTCTTAATTTTTTAATTTTTCTCTTTTGAACATGGGATTTTGGGGCTGGTTATTGTATCTAATAAGGTGGCACTGAGCGCTCTCACTCAGCGCCGACCCACACCTAAATCTGAGGGCACACAGGAAGCCCTTAAAATGGGGACAAGACGGCGGGGGGGGGAGGAATCAGCAAAAAGCATGAAGATGCGGAAGTGTGAGAAAGAGATTGAGACCGACTGGAAAGGAAACCTCACTGGTGCGCCTGCTGCCGATGCCAAGATTTCTGGGGTGTGGAAAGGCGAAGAGATAGAAAAGTGTGAAGAAAAGCAAAAAAAAAGCTTTTGGGGAATGAGGAGAAAAAAACTGCGCACCCCCCACCATCACAACCACCACAACCCCATTGTCAAACGAGTGCCTGTCACCTTTCCTTCTTCCTTTTTGTCTATTCGAGACCCTGGGTTATATTCTCCTTTTCTCCCCCTTCCGTCGGTATCCAAGCGAGGAGGTCAAACGGACACACATCACCATACCACCAACCACAAACGATCCAACCACAAACGATCCAACCTCGTCCTCATTCAACGAAAATATGGGAAAGAAGAGCAAGTGGGAGAAAAATTCGGTCATGGCACCTTCAAACGACAAGATGGACCCCTCGTTGGCATCTCTGTTTGATTTGAGCGTTCGTATATCCCTAAACGACCCTCTCAGGCGTTCGCATATTGATCATGTCTCTATCATACATTACAGTTTGGTGCGGTCCAAGTTCCGCAAAAGACTCCCATCGAAAATACTCGGTTGAGGAAAGCTATGGAAGATGAGCTAGAAGGGGATGATGAGGCCCTTTCGGAGCCCGGGGGGTCCGGTCCCGAGGACACTTCGGACGATGAAGCCGCAAACAACTCCCTGTCGGGAGATGATGAGGATATGGAAGATTTGCGGGCCACGACTGCGCCAGAGGAGAAGAAGCGAAAACGCAAGAGACAAGATGACAAGGAAGAGATTGAGGATATCTATCTACAGAAGCTACAAGATGCTCAGGAAGCCGAGGACAAACGGCTGATGTCAAAAAAGACCAAGACTAATGCAGAGGACGAACAGGCCAAGGAGGGGGATAGCGATGCTGAAAAGGAGGAACCCCCAATCAAGCACGAATCCCTCACAAATGGTAAAGACGTCGAGCTCAACAAGTCTTCTAGAACAGTTTTCCTAGGCAACGTTCCCTCCACAGCAATTTCATCCAAGGTAAGAACCCCCCCCCCCCCCCCATCCCCTCCCTCCCTCATATCTCACTACTGTATCACTAACAGCCCAACCGACCTCCTACAAAGCTCTAAAAACTCACTTTAAAACTCCCGGCAAGATAGTTTCTATCCGCTTCCGCAGCATAGCCTTCAGTGAGCAAATCCCGCGAAAGGCCGCCTTCGTAACCCACAAACTACACGAAAAGCAGCAAACTGTAAACGCCTACGTCGTCTACTCCACCCCGGCCGAAGCCCGTGAAGCTCTAAGGCTAAACGGTCAGGTAGTCCTCGACCGGCACATCCGGGTTGACTCGGTCGCGCATCCATCCCCGCAGGATCCCAAACGCTGCGTATTTATTGGGAATTTGGATTTCGAGGCGCAAGAGGAGAGTTTATGGCGGCACTTTGGTGCCTGCGGAAAGGTGGAGAGTGTACGTGTTGTTAGGGACGCCAAAACAAATGTTGGGAAGGGGTTTGCGTACGTCCAGTTTGAGGCATCTCCACCCCTCCCACCCACAATCAACTCCTCGCGTAGAAACTAAACATCATACAGGACCCCATGTCAGTAGACGAAGCCCTCCTCCTAAACTCCAAAAAGATGGCCAACGATCGGAAGCTCCGCGTCACCAGAGCGAAAACTATAAAACGAAACCAAACGCGCAAACCAGAACCCCCCATAGCCGGCAAACGCTCCTCAAAGGGCAAAGGCGTATACGTCCCAAAACCCGACCCAAAAGCCAAAGACATCGCCAGTAGGGCACACAAACTCCTCGGTAAAGCCGGCGCCGCCCAGCTGAAATCCCAGAGCGAGGTCTTTGAAGGCCTGAGAGCTAGCGCGAGTACCGTTTCCGGCATTAAAAAAGGAGGTTCGGGGAAGAAAGGCGGGAAACCGAGGTCCAGAGCCAGAACTGCGGCGTGGAGGCAGAAGGGGAAATAAACTTATCATGAGTAGTTTAGGAGGGAGATGGGGTTCTGTGTATTCTAGCACCGCAATATAATAAACAAATGAAAAATCTTGCCTATCGTTTGGGAGTGCGCAATGTTGTGGTGGTGGGGTGGAGGCAGAGCACGGTTCGTCTGCGATTGTCTGTGTGTGGGCGGGTGGCCTTGAAGGATTGCGGGAACCAATGATTTGCATTCCAGGTACGGGATTAGTTGAGCCGCATACGTCATTGACTACGGGAAGATCCGAGGGGCGCGGGGTTGGTTACAGTAGCGGCAGCACCGCTCCCATACCTTACCTTACCATACACCCCCCATCCGCAAAGTTCTCGCAAAGACTCAGGTATAAGTTATGCGGCGGTGCCCCGACAGCAGCGATGCACCACACCCGGGGATTGTAGGCATTGATTTCTATAGTCTAACTTATCGCACAGCAAATCTCGGTGGCCAGCGGGTGTGGTACACCGCTGCCAAGACACCGCCACTACCTGGGGCGCTATGAACCTCGCCAGTGAACAGCTTATTGTGCTATAGTCTAACTTAGGTCAGGCACAGATGTGAACGAATAAACAAACCCCGGTATTCTAGATAAATAAAACATTCTCCTAGTATAATACAGCACATTATTAAACCACCAAATTTTCTCCTCTCGAAACCAATTCCCACTGCAGTACAATAATATTGTTATGGGTTACTTCACACCCGCAGTCTCAGGCACATTCAACACCCCCCTCTCAAACAGATATCGGATAGCGCTGACAACAATTTCGTTCTCCTTCTCTCTGTCCTTATCGAGTAGCTATCACCCATCAGCACGGCCCCATCCTCGACTACAATGAAATAACATACCCGTTGATAAAGCGACTTGACCCCTTTCTTCTCCTTCCCCCTCATTCGCTTGCTCTCAGGGAGGGCGTGTCTATACCGACACTTCTCGCCGAATTTACACTTGCCGGTGGTTTTGAATACGCGACACAAGGCGGCTTGTTTCGTGGATTTCTTACGTGGCGGCGGAGATGTAACGAGCGAGGAGGCAGAAGGGGGGTGTGGTTTTTTAGAAGTGGATAGTTCTTCCGGGGAGGAGGATTGGGAGTCTGTGTCGGTGTCTAGGTCCAGTGAGGAATCGGAGTGGTGGTCGTTGTCCGGGTCCTGCTCAGTGCGTTTGCGCTTTTGTTGGGTGGGCTGCCGGGCTGTGGTCAGTTCCTGATGGGACATGGTGATGGTCTGATACGTACCGCCTCCCTGCCAGCGCTAGACGCTTCGGCGAGCCTTCTTTTCTTTTCTTCCTCTTCCCTAGCCTTCTCCCCAGATCAATCAGTCACCTCTCCAGTAGCAAGTAACAAGAGGCAAACAAACCTTAGCAGCAACCCTCTCTCTGGTAGGAAACCTCCTCTTCCTTTCGCGGATCCACTCCTCAATCTCCTCTGGTGTCTGCGGGGGGCTCAAATTCGTGCCCAGTAACTTCCCACTTTTCAACACCCATCAGCGCCCCTCTTTGCGAAGCCTAGGAACAATAGTGTACATACCCGTTCAACCGGAGCCAGGCTTCCTCTTCCATGTCTAGCTTTTCATCTTTTCTTGTTCGTGGTGCAAGCGACGGTGGCGGTTGGGGTTGCAGAGCGGGTGGTGTGAAGTGAGCGTAAGAGGGAGTTTCTGGCCAGCCTGATTGTGCGGTTTTGTATGATTTGCTGGTTGGTGTGAGCGCTGGGGTAGTTTTCTCTTGAGAGTAGGAGAGGTAGGATGGCGTCTGCTGCTGCTGCTGGGGCTGCTGTTGTTGCTGGGGCCATTGGGGAGGAGTTGGGGGAAGCGGGGGGTGGAGGTGGTGGAATGGGTTTATGGGGAATTGCTGCTGCTGCGGAGGTCCATATTGGTTCGGCAATTGTGGGAATGATGGGGTGTAGTGTGCTTGCGGAAAGACCGGAGGATCACGATATTCTCGTCCTCCCCTTCCTCCTCCCCCCCCTCTCACGTTGAACCCCCGACCCCGACCGCGCTGCCCATTATTATTATTCCCTCCTCCTCCTCCTCGATATCCTCCCCCCCTCCCGCGACCACGATACGAGGAATTGGTAGCAGGTGCAGGTGCAGGCGGTGGCGGTGGAGGCGGTGGTTTATAAATATATTCCGACATCGCGTCCTTTGACAAAACCGTTGCGAGACAAGGCTCGTGGTTGAACGAACGAACGAACGGGGAGAAAAAAAGAAAAAGGAAAAGGAAAAGGAAACGTATGATACGGTACGGGTGTGCAACCGAGCCTCACCACCACCACCACCACCACCACCACATCGAATTATACCAGTTACGGCACTAGCAAAAATGCCCATCCCTCTCGCTACCATAAATCAATATCAAAGCAAGGAAAATCACCCTGACACTTCTTGGCAAAGAAACCTCCCACTTCAACCCACTAGCTTAACCACACCCCACAATCAACCAAAAATCATCATCCCACCCTTTCCTCCCCCCCCCCCCCCCAAACCATCACCACCAGCGAAACCCCCAAAAAATGCACCCAACCCGCAGACTGCTTGTGTAAACCCCCCTCCCAATCAAACAAGACTGAACCGGCAAACTAACAACCAAAAACCAGTCTCCCCCGTTCAACATACTACGAACCAGACCAACGCCAAGGCGCCTCCCTGATCCGCGCTCGGAAGCCCTTCTTGGTGAAGAACGTGGTGACGGGCCTTGTCATGTTTGGCATTACCGCTTCGATTTGTAAGTCGTCTTTGTTGTCGGAGTAGGGGGAATACCGGCTAATGCAGCGGGAAGATGTGTATACGATTAGGGCAGTCGCGCAGGATGAGTTTGAGGATGTGCCGGTTCCAGATGCACCCGGTCGGGGGTCGGGGAAGTGAGTGAGTGAATGGTGGATGGGTGAGTGTTGACGGTTGTTGAAGATGCGAGTGAGAGGTTGTGATTCATGGGGAGGGAGGGGGGGATGTGGAGTGGGGGGTGAGGGTTGTGGAAATGGCGGTTTCTACTGTTTTCGTTTGGCTCACGTTTTATTCGAGATGAGGTGCCGGGCGGTAAAGTTGTCGGGAATCACTCACTCGAGCAACAAAAAAAAGAATCCCATATCAGTCACTTTATGATTACAAAGGGCAAAACATGAGTTGACAGGTCTTATCGGGGTGCTGAAAGCTCCATTCTCAACGGGTAATCACATCAAGTATTAAGCTAAACTTAAACTCCATTTTTGTAAAACCAAAACATCGAAAGAGAAAATCCATATAATAAGGGGGAAAAAAGCCAAACCAAGTATGATAACCATTTACCGTGACCCTGACCTAACCATACCGTAACCAATGCCCATGGGGGGGTAATCTGTGCGAGTCATGCTAGTATTAAGAAAAGAAACGAAAGGGAGACAAAAGTAAAATAAATAATAGAAGTGGAATAACGACAGCTTTTTTTCCTTTTTACCTAAGTCTAGGAAGGAGGCTTTGGTGGAAAATTGAGAGGATTATGAATGTTTCTATCGTATGTTCATGTCATGTCTTGGCTATGATATGTAGGTAGATAGAAGTGGTCGATGCGATGCGATGCGACAAGATGAGATGGTGTCAGGAGCTGAAGGAAAAGTGGTAGTAATGAACAGCGCACGAGGCAACGAGGGAAGGAAGGGAGCACAGAGAGATGCAAGATAAGGTAAAGGGAGATAGTGCGGTGGGAATATTGATGAAACTTCCCGCTCAATCTTGCAAAAGAAAGAAAAAACAAAAAAAACAAAAAAAACAAAAAAAACTCCTAACCCATTGCCTAGTATACGCCAAATCGACAACGTTTTGTTTCATTCCATTTCCAATCTCAATTCCGGCACAGGTCTCCCCTCCTCCTCACTTGTCCTTCCTCAAGTCCCTCTGTACATTAAGCACATGCCGTAACTGACCTAACGTATCTTTCGCTTCGGTGAGTGTCTCGGTGGTTTCCTTCTCGGCGACCTTCGCCAAAATTCTGATGTCCTCAATCTCGCCCTCGGCCTCGTGTATGACCTTGAGGTACTTATCCGAGATCCTATTCTTGGCGGATCTCAACTTCTCCAATTCTTGTTGCTGCTGTTCAATCGTGACCTCCAGCCTTCTGAGCAGCTCCCTGTCCTTCAATCGGTCCTTCTGTAGCTCTTCCAGTTCCTCCCGGAGCTTGTCTACCCGCCCCGTGTAACCTTCGTCGAGGTGCTTCCAGCTCTGGAGGAGCACTTCGTACTGATTTGAGGCGCGTTTTCGTTCGGCGACTTCGTGGCTGAGCTGAGTTTTTAGCTCCTGTAATTGCTCGTTGCTCTGTCGGACGTGCTCGTTCAAGCTCGAGTCCGACTCTAGTCTTCTCGCTCGCTCGGCTTCCCGCTCAGCCTTTAACTCTTCGATTTTTCGGTCCTTCCGGGCGAGGGAGGCTTTGTCAACATTGGTTTGGTGTATCAGGTTGTCGTTTGTGCTCTGCAGAGAGTCCCGGGAGGATTTTATTGCTTCCTTGGCTTTTCGTTCTTCTTCACGGGCCGTGGTTTCGACTTTGAGTTCTCGTTTTAACCTACGTAGATACTATTAGTTCCTGCTTTCTCCCCCTCTCCCATTACCCGTACTCGGGTTTGGTGATTGGTGTGGAGGTGATGCTAAAAACCTGTCGACATCGCTCATGAGCCTTTCTATGACCCTCCCGCTCTTGCCGGTCGTGATCCGCGAGAGGTTGGCACCGCCGGGCCCCAGCGCATCGTAATTGCTGTCTCCGTTTGGTACTGGTGAGACCGAGTCTTCGCGCGAGGGTACGTCCAAGAACTCATGTTCGGGGGGGTATGTGTTCCCGTTCATGCCGACGGTAATTTGTTCAAGTTGTTGTATCTCTTCGGCTCGTTCGTCTGGATTGAAAGAAAGGTAATGACACGACGACGTCCTCTCCCGTTAGTCTCACTCTTTTACCCTTTCCCCGTACGAATAACAACAATGGGTTTGCAACAAGAAAATAAAATATTAATGAGTAACGAGACCCAGTCCCTTGAAAACGTAGAGGTAGCGTGGGGTGGGAGGATGGGAGAGAGCAGGGGAAAGAAAGAGTATGTAAGAACGGGAAAGCTGGAAAAACGAACAAACAGGTAACTAGGCAGTTATGCTCAAAGTCGCTCCCTGACTGGCTTTGTGCCCCAAGTTTATTTGTTTAGGATTTCCCGTGCTTTAACTGGATTAGGAGCAGAGTGGAGTGGAGAGGGGGGGGGGATAGTTACGGGGGGACGGGAAAGCTGAGGGAGTGATAGCAACGATTTCCACCAGTAACCATACTGCACGGGTATGTATGTATGTATGGTACGGATAACAAAAAAAGAACACAAAAAACATACACAAAATAACCAAAAAGGATCAAAAGAATTCACACACTCACCAATATCGTCTCTGAGGAGAACTCGCAAACACTGTAATTCCTGGAAGTGCTTCGTCATAACAATTGTGATAATGATAATTACTGTAAGGAAGAGAGGGAGGAAACTTGGGAAAGGAAGGGGGAAAAAAACTCTAAAAAACTAAGGTTTATTGTTTAAAGAGCGACGGAATAGAAATGAAAGAACGAAAGCCAGCCGTGGCTGGGTAGGTGGGTAGATATGTCCTGTTGAAGTGGAACAAGTAGGAGGAGAGAAGGTAAGAAGGTAAGGTAAGAAGGCAGGGTGTTTGTGGATGAAAAGAAAGAAAGAAGGGGAGGAAAGGGAGAAAAGAGAACAAAGTGAAGAAAAACCCATGTACGCTGTACAGTGCTTTATGCCTATCTGCGTGGTATTGTACTCTGCTCTCACCAATGCACTCTCCCTATCTGTTTTTTCGTGACCCTTGGATCTATCTTCCATGTGCTTGTTGGTTGTCTGACAGCATCGTGGCCAATGCAGCTACCGTTGGCTACAGCATATATCTCGATAATAGCAGGGCACACTGCCAGATGGGAGTGCACTATGATGAGGCGCGGGTAGGGTATTACACCGGTATGATACCGTGCAATATGTATCATAAGATCATAAGTTATCCCTCCCCGCGTTACCTAGCCTGCGGTACCATCCATCTAAATCTAACCGCAATGCCGGAGTCTTTTATGCTTCCTCCGCTCTTCGTCCACCGCCGTAAACGGCCACGAAGCCTAGGCAAGTACGGAGTGTCACGGTGCGGTAAGACTTCACTCAACTCGAATGACTAATAATAGTATTGATCTTGCGCTTGTTATTGCACGTACCGTACTTGGTTGCTGACTGTGTGTAGTTTGATTTGGTTCATCATCCGCCTCATCTCATCTCGTAATCTAAGAGCTATATACTCGTACTTTAAGTTATCTACGAAATTTAGTCACAAAAAGGATAGTTTTCTCGATTTCTGCTTCCGAGAAGTAAGATACACCTCAAAGAAATAAGAGAACACCATCTGCCATCATCGTAAAAGTAGTAATGAGAATGCAGAGGGGAAACAATAGAAAAGGAAAAAAAAACTCCAGACCATGCCATTTTACAAAAGACAAAAAAGAAAAAAAAAGAAAGGAAAAGAATCCCCCTAGACTTCTACAACAAATATAAAGATGTAGAAAGTGCAGAAAAAAAAGAAAACAAAACAAAGCGGATAAGACATAAAGGTATAATATCGTAATGCGTATTTGGTGGGAAAAAGAAAAGTGAAGAAGAGTAAAAAATGAACACATAGACTTGAGGTAGGGGTAAACAACCCCCTTTTCCTTCCCCTTCCTTCTCCGTTCCTCGTTTTAGAATTAAATAATAAGTTCAAGTAGCCATAGGCGTGTTATTGGTATTATCTGACGGCGATGCTGTTGCTATTGCTGTTGCTGCTGAGTTCCCGTTAACACTCCCACCAGGAGTGCTCACTGCGACCTGGGTTTCGGAGGTACCGGTATTCTCGTTAAGGGAAGCGGTGGGTTTGGGAGCAAGCACTTCAGGTCTCCACTTTAAGATGAGTTTATGAGTTTGTCCGCGAAGCTCGGTATCTGCATGTTAAAAAGTGAGATTAGCGGTAGACATCATAATGGGGCGCAATCGGACGGGAGGCGCACGATTCAGCCACAGATCTTCCAGAACATCCATGCACATGTTTCTGACCGGGGGTCTTAGCATGGCGAGAAAGCTGTCGCGTGGGTTAGCACTGAAACAAAAATATGTATGTAGGGATTGGTGGAGGGCGTACTGTAACATCTGAATCCCCAAAACCGCTCTGTCGGGATCCAAGCAGAGCATCTTAACCTTCTGCAACAGTTCCACTGTGATCTCGGGGATTTCCGAAAGCAGCCTCATGAACATCCTATCTTTCCCTTCCAAGAATGGGAATATCCCATCCATGACCTTCATCATCCAGACCTTGTATTGGGGCTGCCGGTTCGGTTGGGCTTTCGCCATGATTCTGTCGTTGTACCATTCCTCGTTAAGCCAAGAGATTGCAATGTCCATTCTTCCTCTAAAATCCTCGATGATGCAATTGTAGAGTTTATCCCTAATAAAATTGCTGAGTGCGGAGGGTTTTTGCAATTTACTGCTTCCTTCCTCTTCGTCATAGCCATCATCGCCATCATCGTCATCGCCATCATAATCATCCGAGACGTCTGGTTTAATGCCTTCACCTTGGATTCCTCCCATCCCTCTGGTCGCCAGACGTGTGATGAGGGTAGTCCAACCTTCTCTATCCCAATTACTCGCGGCCAGACGCATCACTCCAAGCTTACTCTTCCTGGACACCAGTGAAGTTTTATCAAACTGGTCAATTACAGAGAAGATCCTGTTTACGGCGTCGAAACTTGATTCGCGCAAGTCTTCACGACTGAGAGTTGGTGGGGGTGGGAGACAGAATTTCCCCAACTGGAGCTCACTCTCTTCCTCGTCTTCGTCATTCGATTCCACTTTATCCTCCTCCTTCTGTTTGCCAATTTTATCCTCAACAGTATGTGGGAGAGGCCCTGCGTGAGGTTCGTCAGTAGTCGCTGGTGGTGGAGCGTAGCTCAGAGATTGGGAAGAGGGTTGTGCGAGCGCCTGTGGCGGAGCAGGTGGAGGTGCGCTCAAAATGGCAGCGTAGCGATTTCTCACAGCCTAAACAATGCTGGTCAGTAATCGCAACGAATATATACCGCAGCTGGGCAACCTACAGAAATCGCGGCATCAAGATTGTGTTGCTGAACGTTATACATGCTTCTATTGATAATTTCAAGAATCAATTCTAGCGGCAACTGCTGTCCGTCAAAAGAAGTCATGCCAACATCGGTGGAAAGACTATATAACTGCGCATACGACATGGGACCGTTAATGACCTGCTGCTGTGGGAGAACCGGCGGGGGAGTCGGAGTAGGAGTGACCACAGCATGTTGCTGTTGTTGATCGGTCTTCAACCTCTTGACTGCGTCGTTGTCCGGTGTTGGAGCTGCTCTCTTGCGCGATAGTTCCTCCAAAAGGTCCGCCTTCATCCGCGAAAGTCTCGTCAAATGCTGCGAGACCTTGCCCGTGAATGGCCCTTGCGGGTTGGCACTAAATTCAACGCCTTGGGTCAGCACATGCACTGAGTTGCGTACCAGACATCAGCCATGCCTGCCACGACCACGGCTATGGCCGCAGCAGCCGAATCGTACTGTGAAAATTTTGGGCAGGTTTGGCATACCGAACTATATTGAGCAACAACACACGAACAGTCTTTTCCATACATTGCATCATGAGACGGTTTTGTATGGTGTTAGACCTGGACACTATTGCCAAGGGATTAAATGACAATACTGCGCTCATTATCTTCGCAGCAATAGGATTCCGGGTCTTGATCAGTTGCGCGAGATTGTTTAGAGTGGCCGTGATAAGGGTAGCGTCACTATTAATTATCAATACATCTGTTATTCTACTTGATTCTCCATCATTGGTGGTGGTGGTGGTGGTGGTGGTGACGGTGTTTTCTTGCCTTGGATCCTCGTGGAGCACACTTAGTAGCCTGTCAAGTAGCCCTTGAGCCTCCGCGTCTAGCGCGGGGAGTGACAGAACGGGATGATTAGTTGGAACCGTGCTAAGAGATATTTCCGACCTGTCTGCAAGCTATATCGGAATGTCAAGCATTAGTTGGTGGCGAGGGAGTGATAGACTGGGGATAACTTCAACTCACTCTGGGGTCCGTAACTCCTCTAGATTGAACTAAGATTACCCTCTGTACGAATTTGATACAGCAAAGGCGTACCCCCACCGGGCCGTTGTCCCAGAGACTCAGGATCTTCGACTTCAATACATCCATTTTCTTCCATGTGGCTGCATCCTCTCGATTATTGCATCTGTGATAGTGGAAAGAGAAAGAAAGGGGCGAGGATCTCAGTAAACGGGAGTTCCAACAAACAAACAAACGAAACGACAGATATCAAAGAAAAAATGAGAAGGGGAGGGGAGGAGATATATAGAAACAATATGACCGAAGGTCTCTATAATAGCATTTGGCATATCTCTTTTTTCTCCCTTTTCTCCCCATAGGGGGGATTGCAGAAGGGGGAAGGGGGGGATGTGGTGTAATGGGGCATTGATGAAAGCCTCCGGTTGAAGATAGCTGGGCGGTATGCACGTACATGTATCTGAATATGAGCGGGTATACGGAAGCACTACACTGGACGACGCTCTTAAGAATTCCAGACTCTCTCTCATCCATCAACCTAACCATTGTATCCAGGCAAGCAACCGCAAGTTTCAACTTCTCCCCAGCCTCGACCACAGGAGTGGAAAAGGTCTCAGCGAGAAAGTCCGCACCCCAACGCCTCAGCTCGACAACCGGTCCGGATACGATTGGAAGGATACCGTGTAGTACCTGCGGCCAGTAGACTGGATCAGTTAGAACAAGGGCGCGCGCGCTCCCCAGTTGTTGAAGTTGGTCCTCGACGGAGCTAAGACCTTGTGCGGCTGCCATTGTTGCAATAACCCTGAAGATCCGGAAAGCTCTATTTCTTATTTTTATTATTACCTCCACTCTTTGCTTCGTCCTTTTTTTTTTTCTTTTTTCTTTTTTTCTCTCTCTTCCTCCTATTGTTCACTTAACCGCGAGAGGGTGTGGGTGTGTGTCGATGTGTGAGTGTGAAGAGTTGGTTGAAACGAAAGGAAGGCTACGAGGATAGTCGTGGGAGAGCTGGGGGGTGGTAGTTGGATCTGGGTAGTGACAAAAGAAAGAGTGAAAAGGAAAAAAAAAAGGTTGAGTGCGATGACAGGTTAGCTTCTTACGGCGTCCTTCTAGTAACGTGCCCTTTGCCCCAACCCCGTAACGACTAGCCAAACGCGATAGCGTGTAGGGAGTTGAAGGGAAACAATGGGAGATGGAAAGGAAAGATGAAGACCTTTTTAATTTTTTTTAATTTTTTTATTCCCATTCAACTAGAAGGGAGCCGTGGGTAGGTTGAAGTGAGGTACGGGGGGGTATTTCGTTCAGGTGTTGTTGTGGCGTCTCATATTAGTGCCAAGAAACCATCTGCCATTCAACGAGGAGCATTACTGTAGCCTATGTCATGAATTGCGCTGAGGCTCGTACTGTATGATACTGAATAGTACTAGCACAATCAATGAGGGCCTGGGGGAGAGAAAAGTCCGGGAACCCCCGCCAGTAGCCCTCTCTCACGGTTGGCGATGGAATTTTGCCTTAAATTTCTTAAGCCGCATCCTCCTTGTGATCGTTCGAAGCGCACAGAAGCAGTTGCGAGAGTCAAAAAATATGGGGAGAGTTCCGGACACAAGGACGAGAAGAAGGCTTCCGCCTTACATTTGTCCCAGTTTTGAGTTGCAAGACAGCTTCAGACAACCGACCTACTGTACAAGTAGCATCACACATGGCAGATGGAATAGCTCCTCCGAAAAGTCGCCCGGTTTGGACATTATTTGTAATCACGCCGGGTCACTCGCTATCGACATCAAATTAGGAGACTCCCTATGTCTTCAGCACTGGCATCGTTACCGCGCTGCATTATGGCGCTTGGTGAACTTCCCTTCGCCGCTAATGTTCCCGTACTCGTACATGCAGTATTTGACAGGGTGCCTCAGCTATCATATATTCCAGGGCGGCTACCACTGGTATTTAATGCACGATTCACTGAATATCCATAGATCTGCGATCACCTCATTAAAATTGGGGTGCGTCTAGCTATATATACATACATACATATGTTGGCCCGAAGAGGCGAAGGCTACGCGCAGCTCCATCCATCGATCTATTCGGGTATTTAGGGATACCCCATGTGCTAATTCGGCAATTTGGGAAAAACGGATATCATACCATTTCACCTTCAAAATCAACTACTCTAGGACACATCCATGCTCCACCTAACAAACAGGAAAACATCCAAAGACAAAAGAGAAGGATAAGTAGTTAGGTAGCGGTGTATTCTGCAATTGGAAATAAGTAGGGTGATGGCAATAGAATAGAAGTCCGCGAATAACGCCGGCGCGAGATGACCGTACCAAGAGAAAAGCCCGGAGAAATTTGATACAATAGAATGTAAAGAGGAAGAAAAAAGCGTTACAGCTCAAAGCAAAAAGTCCTAGTTTGAGTGTAGAAAAGGGGTGGGCAGGTAGCATGTGGTGATAAGAAGCCGAAGAGGAAAAATTGCCTGTTACAAAGGATTCTAAAAAAAAAAGGCGAAAGGGGAAAGGAGGAAAGGAGAAGAGAACAAAAAAAAAGTGACCTCTCCAAACACCAGAGATGATAAAAAAGCATCAGCAGAGACTGCATTGAACCGTTTTTCGCAAGGGATTAGATGTGAAGGAATCGCCCAACAGGAGATGTGCTGGGCGAACCCCAATAAAAGCCTAAGAATAATACAGGAAATGAAAGTGAAAGTGATCGTGGGATGGGGAATGTTTGTGGCGGAAGCCCTTACGATCGTAGTTACTTCTTCTTGGCGGGGGCACCCTTCTTCTTAAGGGCTGCTTTTTTGGCAGCCAATTCTCTTTCCAATTTCTCTTGCGCAGCATCCTCTTTGGCTGCAACACGACGGCTACGCTCTTCCTCTTCCAATACATCTGCTCCGGTAGCTTCCATGTCGCTGGCTGAATCGTAGTCAGCGTACGAATATCTATAGATTGGTTAGCTTGTGGGCAATTCGAGTAGGAAATGACAAGACAGTAGGTGGATTAATCCGACATACTTCTTTGGGAAGCCGCCATAGCCACCACCCCTACCATATGCATCGTCTTCATCCTCATCATTCACCACGAAATCGTCATCGGGATCATCTTCTTCGTACGAGTCCAGTCGAGGGGCCCCATAGCGTTTGTGGTTGGTGGAATATTTATTTCTCGGGTAGCTAGAGTATCCGGGTTTTGATGGGGGACTTTCGCGCTTTCTCTTCACACCAGCCTCCAACAAGGGTTTTCCCCTGTTCTTATCTTTGCCCTTTGACGAAGACATACTGCCATTCCCGATAGAAGATTTTCGCCCATTTGCGCCGTTTGCACTTCCAATCCCATTGGTGGAACCGTTTGTTCCATTAGACGATTTTTTCGTCACCGATTTGACAACATCGGCCGTCTTTTTTGAAGTGGAAGCCGCCTTTTCCCCCCCGGAAACACCGGGACTTTTACTGTTCCTGCTGGCCGCAGTATCCACCCCTTTCCCTTCTCCCTGTCCCTCCAACTTCAACTGCCAAGCTTTCTTTTCCTTCACTAGAGGACGAGCTTTATGGGTGATAGTTCCTGCAGCCGGTTTTTTTTCCGCCCCAGCTTGCAAGGCAGCCGCCATCCTCTCACGATAAGACATCGGTTTCGGAGCTTCGGCTACAGGTTTGGCGGCCTCTGCTGTTTTAATTCCAGAGCCAGGCCTGGCGGTTGCAGCAACAGTCGACAATCTCGGAGGGGCAACTTTGCTGGCGGAGCCGGATATGGTAGTTGAAGTGCTAGCGGTTACCCCCCCGCATTTGCGCTGGAGTAATTCCTTCCTTTCCTTTAATAACTCCAATGAGCTTTTTGGAATTTGAACTTCCTCGGTCTTGCGCCTTTTTACGGGGTTGATGTCTGGCTTAGATGATGTTACCACTTTTGTTGTGCTGTCTCGAGACATTTGCGATGCGGACTTGGAGGTAGACGATAGGGAGGATCGGGGTGGTGGTGTGGTGGTGGAGGTGATTGGTCCAGAGCCAGTACCATCTGTCAAGGCGAACATGAGGTGTCAGTAAAGGAGCCAATGGATTGGCTTAGAATAATACAGGCGGAGAGTCGCAGCCGAAACCGTAAAACCACATTCGGCAAACGGGGAAAGAGATATTACGAGGAAGAACAGAAACATACTTGGCCTCGCACTATTAACCGGTTTCTTCGTAGGAAGCGGTTTGGTGATTGTGGATGGCGTGGTGGCGGCGGCGGAGGAGTCGTAACGACTTAGAATACTGGAGATGCTGAACTGTATTATATCGTGAAAGCAGAAATTTAGTAACAAATTTAGTAAGAAGTAACAGGAGGGAGGAAGAAGAGAATTGGTGAAAGATACCGAAGGATTAGAGTCGTTGAAAACCATTTTGGAGGGGTACTGCTTTATATCGACCGCAGTGGTCGTCCTCCGGGGGCTGCTTGTCGGTTGGCGTGTAGAGGTAACGGTCGTGGTTGTAGGTAGAAGGAGGTGTGTTATTAATATGGGCAACGAGGCAGGCGGTGGGAGACTGAAGTATTTAGCGTGGAAAGAGACCGTATAATTTTCGGTGGAGGGAGATCGCGGTTGAGGGTTGACAAAAAAAAAAGCTTGGTAACAGGGTTTCCGAATGGCTGACGACAACGAGCGTCGATAGCAGATGGCGAAGGTAAGGCAACGGAGAGGAGCTGTCGGAAAGAAAGGAATGATTTGGGCGTAGAGTGATGGTAGTTTTTTTTTAAATCGCGAAACTTGACACTAAGCTAGGAAGGAGGTTAAAGAAGGGGAGCAAGTATGTGAAAAAGTGGGGGCGGGCTTGATCGAAGGGAAGAAGGTGGAAGAAGTGAGGGAGAGAGGGAGAGAGCAGTTTGGGGAGAGAAAAAAGGCGAGGGCAACCAGGAAACCGACGGGTAAGGGGAAAGTTTGAGGAGAGCGGACACGACAAAGACCTGATGAAAAGACTCCGTGAAAAAAGGAGATAAAAAACGCGAACCGGCCAAAAAGGCACTCGAGAGCGGAAATGTGGTCAAAGAAAGAAGGAAAGGAAACAGGAGTGAGATTAGAGTCACAAAGAAAGAGGAAAAGAGTGTCCGATCCTTTTGTCTGTCGATACCGAAAAAGAATCATCGGGGACAGAGGCGCGCAGGCTTTCTTTGCCAAGAGCACTTTTCAATACAGTAGAAAAGCCACATTTCAGTAGCTGCATAGCCACATAAACATGTTTCTTTAGGGTTAAGGGTTGGATTTGTCCTTGCCCTGTGGCCGTGTCTAACTTCGGCTTGCCCTTATTGCCCCCCCGCAATAGAAGTCACACTGGATTAGCGTTTCGCACCACCCACCGAGAAACCTATAACGTCAACAGTAAAAGTATGTAAAGCTCCCCCCACACAACCAACCACCATCAGCAAACTCCCTTTCGAACAACGAAGAGCTTTCTCCGGTCCAACGCGGTTAAATTTGATTGTTTCTCTTGTTCAACAGTCCCCCCTGTGAGTACGCCTTGGACCCATAACCATTCTCCTTGAAGCAAAGAAAATCTTATAAATAGTTTTCCCACAGAGCAAATAAACCAAAATGAAGCACCTCGCAGCCTACCTCCTTCTCGGCCTTGCCGGAAATGACTGTCCTTCTGCCGATGACATTAAGGGCGTTCTAGGTGCTGCTGGCATTGACGCTGATGAGGAGCGTCTCGCCACTCTTCTTAAGGAGCTTGAAGGAAAAGATATCCGGGAGGTCCGTTATACATGAAATCCTTGCCGATTTTTCCGGGATTGGGACTGACTTTTTCTCTTTCAAATTCTAGTTGATCGCTGAGGGTTCTACCAAGCTCGCCTCTGTTCCAACTGGTGGTTCCGGTGGTGGTGCAGCCTCTGGTGGAGCAGCTGCTTCCGGCGGTGCCGCCCCTGAGGCCAAGGAAGAAGAGAAGGAAGAGGAGAAGGAGGTTCATAGCCCCCTATCCCAGGCCGTGCTCAAGAGGAAGTTTGCTAATGAATTCCATAGGAGTCCGATGAGGACATGGGTTTCGGTCTCTTCGACTAAACGAAGCCAACATCAAAATAAATAAAATTGGGGGTCCTTTTTTTTTTCTGCTACGGGAGGTGCAAAATACGCTTGGGTTACGTTGTTACGTCCATGGATCTTTGCGGCACAAAAGTTTAGGTCAAGGGAATAGATACCTCCAACCAGATATTTGATCACTTTCTCGAAAGGAAATTGTGCCGCGAGAGATATTTGGCTAGTGATTTCAGATTGTATGATGCCGAAGACCTATCCTATTATTGGGGGTGTATTTGGCATACTCTATAAATCTAATGTCTAATCCGACAGCGAAAATTATAGCGACCTCCCATATGCATCCACAGTCATCCTCCTGGCGTCAGTTCTCTTGGTTCTCGCAGCTAGAATGATCTCGAGGGTCTGAGCAAGAGCGGTAGGATCATACAGCATTCCCCTTCCATCCCCGTCAAGATTCTTCCTCCCATAAACCCTCATACACTCAATCCCCGCCATTTTCAACTCGGCCGTGCCCACGGCGGGGGCCCCATTGCCCTCCAGATAGATGACATGCGTAACGAACCTGTTCCACCCAACCTCCCCGCCTTCCTTCTCTCCCATAGACGAGGTGCACCCCCGCACAATGGCCCTCACAAAATCCGTAGCCGTGAACTCCCCATGATCTGGCCCCGTTTCCCGATCATGCGACCCATTCAGCAACAATATCTTGGGCGTATTCTTCCCACTCTCTACCAATGCCTTTCCAACATTCCGGAGCACAAGGCAAGGCATAAGACTTGTGTACAAACTCCCAATGCTGTAAATCACTGCCCCGGCCGACCCTAAAGAACTAACAACTTTGGGGTTCGCCGGAGGCCTTATCTCCTCCCCATATAAATTTATATACCAGATCCTCTCGATCCTGTCGGACAACTCCTCGTTATCTTGGTGCCCCTTTGAAAATACGATATTCTGACTTCTCAGCGACGCTAACGATCCGGGTAAATCATCACCTTCCTCCTCGCCGCCAGCATTACTACCCCCCGCATCGGACCCTGTAGGAGTATCCTCCGGCGAAAGCAGCGAAGCAGACGAAGCGCTCGGGTGCGAGATCTCGTTCTGCCCGATAATAACGGACCCGTCTGCGAGGCCTGCAGCTATGTGGTGCGCATGATTGGAATTGATTGTTGGTATCACACGGATGTTTGATGGCACGCCAGTTATTGAGTGGAAGAGGTATATTGCCGACTCGAAGGAACCCGTGAAGAAGCGGGCGCCGGTCAGGAACAGGTTTCCCGTTGAGGCGCTGTGGAAGTTGAAGTGGGCTGTTGGGCGTTGGCGCTTTAGGAGTTCGAGGTTTAGATGGTTGAAGAAGGAGCGGAGGAGCTCGCGCTTCTCGGAAGGGATCTGGTGGTGTTAGGTGTGGGAAGGTGGGGGAGGGCGTAGGGAGAAATATCTCACCCCCTTCCAAAGAATGTGCGTCCCCTCTACAATCCCGTACCATTCCAATCTTGCCTTATTGGGATCAGCGGGCAGTCTGTAATTTAGGAGATTCCGGATAGCGCTGCGTTCTCCGTCCATATCTTCCGGAACGAGTCTTATCAGGCGACCTAATCAATTCCACCCCCACCACACTTAGGTTAACCCAGATACAGGGAGGGAAGGAAGCAATGGGTCGGAGGAAACTAACTCCGAACATCACCAATCCCCGGCCCCCCGCACACCCGCAATATCTCGGACGTGCTCCCCCCATTATCGGATATGGGCAGTATAAAGTCCAGAGAACGGGAGTCTTTGCAAAGGTGCTTGAAGACGTCTATGAGGTTGTTTGCTGCGCTCCCACCGCTGAAGACTACGATGCGGTTCTTGCGTGGGGAGGTGGTCATTTTGCGTGTTCATTTGCTTGGAAGAGTGATGGAAGGGGGAGCGGGAGTAGGAGGGGGAGGGGGTTGGTGACTGGGTGGGGAATGGTGCTTTATATGTCCCCTGCTTCAAGTATGGGAGAAGAGGGGCAGAAGCAAATTTGGTGTAGACTGAAAAAAGAACGGTGACGTTGCCTTTCCCCTATCCTCCTACGGAAACCTAGTGTGGTGGGAGCGGTACTATCGGTAGTCTACTCGTAGCATTTAGAGCCGGAGCGGTAATGGTGGTGGAGGGTGGATATTTTGTTCTGGTTTACTGGTAACTTATTGGGGGTTAAGTGCAAGTGAGGCGAACCTGCTCTGATTGGCTCCGCCAACCAAAGGGCTGAGTATTGTGAACCCATCGTACCTAACTTCTTTTTTGTAGCACTTGGCCAAAGCCCATGAACGCCATGCATCCCGTAAACTGCGCAGGAAGCACTCTCCCCCGGGCCAAGCCAAGTCTTCTCTTTAATTCCTAGAGTAACACAAAGATGTTTCGCAACCCCTGTTAGGGTTAGGTTTCCCAAAACCCGCATTCTGGCCTCAACCGAATCTGATCAAGCAACCACCACCACCACCACCACCACCGAGAGCTCCCACGATACCCCCAACACAACGAACCCATCACCAAAACCGAAACCTATAATACGAAGCACATAAGGAAGTGGGGAAAAATAAAGAAGAAGAAAAATGCATTCCACATTAGTCCGAATTCAAAACGTCTTCGGCTTTTTCACCACTGTGGCATTCTTCGTCGCGGGTCTGGTCGCCCTATCCTCGCTGCTGTATCCTGCGAATGTGAGCGTGGATGTGATCAAGGCGAATGATGTTAAGATGTATGATAACTTGTATTTTCTTCGTTCCTCCCTCCTTTAGGGTGGGAGTTGTGCGGGTGGGTGGTGGTATTGGCGCTGATGTGGTGAATTCCGAGGATATAGCGTTAAAGGAAGAGCGCATCAGTACTACACGTCCAAAATACAAGAATATGCGGTTCTGAATTTCGATTTGGAGGCTGGTTAATTGCCCCTCCCTGCTCCTCCTCCGGGATAGGTGAACTGACTGTGATGGAATAGACCTCTCCTCCCTCTTCAACTGGAACACGAAGCAAGTATTCGCCTACGTGTCTGCGACGTATCCGGGGTCTAAATATGTTTGTTCCCTTCCCGTGTGCGCTCTCCTATTGACTGGTCTAGATCGACAATGAAGCCGTGATTTGGGACGCCATCCTCCCGTCTCGCTCCGCTTCGAAATTGATCTTGAAGAACGAGCGCGCAAAGTACAGCATCAATGATATCACCGGGAAGTTCGCTGGCCGTGATAACGTTACCCTGTCGTTTCATTGGAATGTGCAGCCGCATGTGGGCAGGTTGACGTGGGGGGTTGTGGGGCTCACGGAGGGGCTCAGGTTTCCGAAGGCGGAGAGGGCGGGGAAGAAGGTGGCTGCGAAATAGGGGATTTATGGGAGGGAGAGGGAGGGGATTAGGTTGCTGTCTATAAAGGGTTATGATGCGCTGCCTGCTCGCTCTAGGCGCGAAAGGATTCTGGTTGGCTTGGAAAAGATTTCACTGAACTGTGAAGTTTGACGCATAACACTGTAGTAGGCCGTAGAGCTATTTCCGAGTGCTCAATGGGGAGTAGTTGCGAGAATTTTTGAAAAAGTCCGATAAAACTGCAACAATCATGAACTATCACTTTGCCTCCCCACACCACGGAAATTGTTTCACACTTTTTTATCGATATGTCAAACACAGAACAGATTGCGGAGGAAGGTCTTAAGACCCCCAGGGCTCACAAAGTGGAATCCGGAGAAAGTAACCATTTCAACCAACCACCCCATTTCCTTGACCTCAATTCAGAGTTGGTTCGCAGTGTTGAAGTCACGTAGAGCTTCCTTCACACGGGCAGACATGGTCTTTTCACCTTTTGCGGATCCAGACGCGGGGACTATTCAGGGATCATGGTATTCTCGCATCAGTTTTATAAGTTAGGTAGGCAGGGGGAAGCCGGGGGGGGGGGGTTAACCCGAAGTATTTCTTATTGGGCCTGCCACCACCTTCCGGATTGCCGACTTGCTGCATTATCTTGTCTTTCTCGGTAACTATAGATCGTCAGTTCCATCCAGCGCGTGGTAGGAAGGGAAATGGGCAGGTAACCCAACAAACAAAGTCGCGGATACCGGTCAAGTATGCGCATCTATGATCGTGTATTAACTCTCCCCCACCCCCACCCCCACCCCCGCCCCCCACCTCCCCGCACTTGGACATACTGAAGATCCGTATCATATCTAGATTAACTTTGACAACGCCATGTACTCGAGTACAATGGTAGTTTCAAACTCAGCCTCAGCGCTCCCGGACCCGCCGTGGAAGACCAACAACAGTGGTGCCAACCCCACCCCCCCCCCCTCCAATATTTTCCCCTTCGTAAACTCCTAATGCCTCCCCAGAAACTCCGGATGCAGCCCAAAATTACCGAGCTTATAAACCCCATGCACATTCCCGAACCCCGCTGCTATTATAGAAAAGTATGGAGAAACAGGTGCCAAGGTGCTAAGTTATACACCTCCCAGACATCTTCAGCACGCCATTATCCACACCATCCCTCCCTCCCTCCCTCCTCCCCGCCTGTAATCCCAATCTCCATTTTCATCGGCGCCGCACGGGATAGGTATTTCTTCGTGGTGGCGGCGATGTTGAAGTCCTTCTTGCCCTCCTCCTCCTCCTCGCTCAGGTCGATCATGCGCGAACTGAATAGTGGTTCCCCCGTGATCGGCGAAGTATGCCTCCTCTTCCGCGGATAGCAGCCCATCTACGGTAGCCAGGGGAGGAGGAGCCCCTTTGCGCAGTCAGTTGGTCCGTGTGGCAAGATTACCGGGGTCCGGTGGGCGGGTGCGATCGCGCAGATGTAGTGTGCTGCCGCCGGATATGCTGGCTGTTTGGTCACTGTTGGGTGCACCTTTATCGGCCGAAGTAGGCGGTGCCGCCTTGGGAGGGTTGTGGGATTGATCCCATTAACTGTGGGAGGAAGGGGTTTTTTTGGGGGGGGGGGTTGAGAATAGTGGGAATGGCAAACTTGTGGCCTTTGGCATACTTGAAGAGCTATATTGTAATATCTGTTAGCTGGCTATCATTAGAGAAGAACGGCACATAGAGTTGGATATCATCTTCAACAATGACCCCAACTCTTCCTGCTGAGGACATCAAGCATGCCCGTGATTGCCTATGATGTGATAGTTTTATAATACCTGTGATAATATCAACTCCATGCTTAGCCCACCGCAAACAAATCCAACGAGCAAACTACAGTACACCTTTTGCACTCGTATATGGGTATAAAAACCATTCTTTTCTAAACAATATTTAAGTTGAAAACTCTCCCTGCGTCCTATATACCTACCTACCCACCATTCGAAGAGGAGAAAAGAAAAGAAAAGAAAAGAAGAGGGAAAAAAGGAGGAATCCAATAGATGGCGGGGCCTTCCCATCCCAATACGGCGGGTTAATTAATAATAATAAAAAAACTTAAGTTTGGGGGGCAACAAAATGCCATTTTCTCACCTAAAATTTTTCCTTCATATATTAGAGGAGTTTGGCCCCTGCCGTTAAACTCATTTTTTTCGACTGAAAATTTCTGAGCACAAAAGCAAGCCACAGGACCGAAAGGAGGAGAGACATTGCTAACTTCAATCCTGATCTAAAGTAGCATCTGTGCACTCTCTCAATTCTATGTTTACTTAAATTCTATTGGCTCATCATGAGATTACACCATCCCACTTAACTGATTAGCAGATTTTACTATCCCATTTTAGGCATTAATTCTCAGCCGATCCAATCTCTTGGGTCAAAAATTTTCAACAAAACCTTGACCTTGGCACCGGG
>Ga0307517_10000479_pt1 | contig 68474 bp, 41 predicted proteins | sample 23_EM_MG_FD_194515 | JGI IMG/M metagenome (GOLD analysis project Ga0307517, IMG submission 194515) | Populus trichocarpa ectomycorrhiza microbial communities from riparian zone in the Pacific Northwest, United States - 23_EM | ecosystem: Host-associated > Plants > Roots > Unclassified | place...
TAAAATAAAATAAAATAAATCACAGAGTTCCACAATCACAACTGGTCTGGCGTTGTTCTTTGGCGGTTGCGCTCCCTGCGCCTCCGAGGGCCGACCCACCGTCTGAAGAATCATTGTCATCTTCTCTGGAAGAAGATCCAGTTTCACCTTCATGATTCTCCCCCCAATGCCGGATGGCTCGCCTTCTGAAACCTAGCTGTGCTACTCTTGAGGCACCAGACCAGCTACTACTCCTTGAACTAGATCCAGGTCTAAAAACTCTTATAAGAAAGAATACAGTGAGCCAACCACCATCATCTATAGGCAAAATGTTGTCACCCCTCTCTTCTCCAAATGAAGATTGGAGTGTGCTGAGCATGTCTCCAAAGTCCCTCTGACGCTCCAGCCTCCTCCAATCACGTTGCCGCTCTGGATCAGCCTCTGATGGACGAACAAGTGGGTGTTCAAGCCTAGCATGTTTCCTTAGATCTGAATACGTGCCAGTAAAATTGCAAGTCTCGCAGGCACAGCTCCTTGATTTCGCATTCATGAAACTTCGTGCGGGTTCCATGACAAGCCAGTCTTTTATCTGCCCCCGACAGAGGGGGCACACTAGCTTTGGATGCGCCTTGTTCTCACAAGAAATGGTTTCGGTGGGTAAGGATCCTTCCTCAAATCGATCTTCCGGTGGAACTGTAACTGTTGATGCTGAGCTGACAACTTCAGAAGAATTCATGGTTGCGAGACTACTCTCTTGTGATTGTGGAGTTGATGAAGTTGTTTCTGCAAATGACTTGCAAAACTGATCAAGACAATTAGAATGACGATAGCTTGTATCACACATGTATGGACGGCAACCCTTCTCATGTGAGGAACAAATAAGGAGAACAGCATTGTGTGGATGTTCCATGCATACAGAGCACCTGGCTTCTTCCCATTCCTTCAGATTCTCCTCAGTTTCTGAAGGGAGTTTAGGTGATGAACGTCTTGAACAGCTGGAGTTGCATGTATAAGGAGATGCCCTGCACCTATCAAAAGATATGGAACGATCTCTTCTATCCTTTGGCATGTTGATACTTCAAAAATATCAAGACAAGACTAAAGTATCCAGAGCTCCTCCACCACAGCAGCAAAATGAACAACGTTCTAAGAAAACACATAAAGATCATCTATAAGGCAACCCAATAAGTGAAATAAAGCCTAGTGTTTCTAAGAATGAATAATAATAACAGAAATAGAATCCTAATAGACTTTTGAGAGTTTAATGCAACCTGTGTAAATAAATGAACACAAACCCCAAACAAAAAGGGGGGAAAAGAGAACAGATAAAGAAACTATAGCAAACAGGAAAAAAAAAAAGATTTCTAAGCAAACTTGCAAATTCATACACAGACAAGAAAAGGTTCCAAGTTACAGCAGTCTTCATGGAGAAAATTACACAAGTGTAAGATAAACTTTATGAGAGAAAAAGGGTCCACCATTAACAATTCTCTATGACAACACAGAAACATCCTTTATGTTCCCATTTATGAGATTTTCAGACTTTCTGACAGACTTTATCCATAAACAGAGACAATTGTAGCAAATTAAGAATAACAAACAGGCCTGCTTGCGGATAGCCTATGTTCATAGACATCAGCTATGCTTGTCGTCACAAATATGCCCCACAACATTAAAAAAAAAAAAAAAAAAGTTGTATCAGTATCTGTTTACATTGATGGATCCCCAATGGATATTCATACAACTGCAAACTCGAAATGATTAAACCAACATAGAACATAACCATGTTCTATTTATTTGTTAGTGTTGTGGTGGTTAGTTTGGGTACAGCCAAAAGGCTTCAAGGCATCAATATTGATTTGCACTGGACCTTAATGGTATACCCTACCAAATCCGTACTGCTTTCTACATCGATATTATTCTTATGAACAATCACTTGTAATGAATTTATAAAGTCCAGACCCTGAAAGATGGGCAGCTACCAAAAAGAGCAATTCTCCAATCATACAACTATCAGCAGCAGCATAAGATTCAAGAAGAGAAAGAATGAGTTGCAGATACAAGTTAACCGCATCCAACACCATGACAGTGCCATAATGTTTTAGAGCTACAGCCATCATCTTTATGTTATCAATTTTGCACCATGATTTCACCAAGTTGGTACGTTCACATTCCATATTGCTCTCTGATTTTAACATCATTCAAACCACAGCTCATAATGGCTTTATGGAGTCTGAGTACAGGAATCGAATGAGAGGAGCAGTACACAACCCATCTTTACAAATCCCTGAACTCAACTAGTTGTAAGTTGCAGGAGTCCTTTTACCCTTCAGCTTTACCAGGGCCACAAGGGATACCGCAAACTTGCGCACTGCCTCAATTACTATCTTTTGACCTTCCTCAAAAGTCACAAAACTTGGGATACTTTGACAGTTCAACAACAAAAAAATCACAGACAAAACCCACTTGAGTTTTGCAACTTCACAGATAAATTCCGCTTCAAAATTCAAACCCCATGTGACTTACAAAATAAAAGCTCAGATGAAGTCATCATATACAAGTCCCAAGAACAGAGAGAGATGTGACATTCAAAATAGCAAGAGCAGGATGTGAACTTTCTACTTCCAATTCAATCTAAACAAGTTTCTTTACATTTCATTCCACCACAAGCTCAAGCTAAGGAAATCAAACCCTTTTTTTATTATTAAAATGGTTTCTTCTATTTCCACAATTCTAACCTCAAACACACCTCACAAACATGGAGAAATCAAAACTTGAAAAGATGAAACAATCGAAATGACTAATAAAGTTTCAGAACTACAAGAATCAAGACATGAAAAGTAGAGAGTTAAATCGGAGTAATCAGGCAAACAAAACAAGAAAGAGATATTACCACAACTTCTTTGAGAATTCGATTCCTGTTAAACAGATCGTCGATCGTTACCAAAAAGAGATTGATTTTGAAAGAGGCTGCCCTTTTTTCTTCTTCTTTTTTTAGGGCTACTTTTTTTCGGTTCAGGACAGACGACAAATGAGAGAGAATATATATGGTGTCCGATTGCTGACGTGGTAGACCTCGGTTTCCTATTATTATTGTTTTAAATTAATTATTGTGTTTGGATTTGAATTTGAATTTGAATTTATAATAAATAAATAAATAGAAACAAATCTAAAAATACCTCCTTCTAGAAACCCTAACTTACCTCTCTTTTTTCCCCGCTCTCATTCTGTCTACTGGACACCTCCTTCAGCTGTTAAAAAGACTTCCTAAACTAAACTATAACATTTATTATTTGAAGAATTATGTGGCTTTGCAAGGGAAGCATCAAGAACTCTGGGGAAGAAAAGAGCAGACAAATCAAGACTAACCAGCTTTCTCAGCTTTGAGATCTCATTTGGAATCTGGCCTTTAAGGCCAGCGTTGGACAAATCTGTGAGAGGTTGGCAAACTTTGACTGGCCGCAGGGTTGTGTTGAAGTTGTTGAAAGATAAGTGTAGACTCTGGAAAAACTGAAGGCTAAAAGGCCCACTTGAAGCGTCATGTCCACCATTGATTCATTCAGAGCTCAAGTCCCACGCTGAAAACACAACCGCGATCACCCTCGTCACAAGTTATACCTGCCCACTCACAACAATACGAGGTTGAATTCAAAACTTCACTAGTTTTGTAAATGAAAGTTGTGTTGGGTTTATGAATATCGTTATATATATATATATATATATATATATATATATATTATTTGAAGATTTGACCTTATTTAATTTTAAATAATTTCTAAATAAGAGATATAACTCCCTATTTATAGAAAAGTATGAAAAACCTTATATATCAATTTACCTCCTGAATGATATCCATATACTAATTTAGAACAATTTTAGAAATTACTTCAATCAAGTCTTTACTTGATTTTTTTTAGATCTGGAAATATAATATTTATATTAATTATATTCAAGTTTTTAATTTCTAAAATATATTTTAATCAAGTTATACTTAATTAAATCATCCTAGTTTAATTTCTTGCTAATGATTTTTAATGTGTGTAACCCATTAGGTTTCTAATATGTTGGTCCAAATATAAATTCTAATTCTAATTAAATTAAACAATATAATTTATTATCAATTCAACAATTGATTAATTTATATTTCAAGATCAAGTGTATCATCTAATAACATGTCATGATATGGATCAGCTCATGAACACCAAAGAATCATTACATGTTCCAAATGGGTCAATCACAAGGTCCAAAGCGAAGCCATTGAAAAAAGCATTGAATAAGCTGGTTGTGCAAGTTTCGACCAATGCTAAATTTAGGGATCCTTTGAAGCATCAAGAAGAGGCATCAATACATTTAATTCATGTGTAAAAGGGGTTTAATCCACCTTTATTTGGGCCATGAAGTTTTGATAATAAGACTATCAATTTTATATAGTTTCAGCCAACTTTGTTTTATGATGTTTCCAAATATTTTGTGGATTCCTAACTAGTTTTGAATTTTCTATTATATGTGGGAACATGAATTATTTCATTTAAATATTAGAATTTATTATTTTATTTCCTTATCAGGTGAGGAGAAAACACAACAAAGAAAAAAAGGAATTCAAGCTGACTTAGGAAACACATGTGGTGGCGAAGTTTCCTTGTTAAGCAAGGAAAATAATTCAACAACTTAATTGTGTTTCCTACTCTTGAAAGGATACCAAGAGGTGACAAAAGAGAGCGCTAAAGGCAACATCCTTTTCCTTCCAAAAAAAAGATAAATACAAGGCTGAGATTAAAATCCTATTTTAACTTGGAAACCAAAGGGGCAACAACTTCTGTTTTAGTTCCTAGGATTATTGGGTAGCATTATAGGCTATAAATAAGTCTTGTATTAAACTTGCAATGTTTTATTTCTTCTCATGGCAAAATAAGACTTGAACTTATGGGCTTTATTTTTATTTTGTTAGCTATAGCTCAAGGCTTGTTTGGGCTTAATTAATACTTTATTTTTAACTAAGACATAAGGCTTGTTTGAATTAAGGTTTGGTTTACTAGTAAAGGTTTTGGGTCAATTCTTATAAGTGGGATGATTCAGCCCACAAGGGTAGATCCATTAGGGTTAATTTCTCAAAACTATTTAAACACATATAAGCCTAAATTTCAAGACTTTTGATCAATAATACTTTTGGACTTTTTCCGTATAACGTGTGAGAGAGATTTTTGCATTCTTTGGTTTTTAAACAAACCGAATCTAACTTATCAAAGATTAACTAGCTTCGTAGCATCATTCGACTTCATTCTACTAGTATTGGTGCTTTAAAACATGTTTTCATTGTGTCACACTCATATCAGAATTTTTCAGCTTTTTGATATCAAATCTTAATCTTGATTATGAGTTATGTGATCACATAATCATGAGGTTTGCATCAGTTGGTATCAAAGCTAGGCTCTGAGAATGGGTCATATCTTTTTGATTTTTTTTATTTTTCTAGTGTTCGTTAAGTTTTCAATATTTGATTCAATCTTCTTCTTCTTATTCTTCTTCTTCTCCTTCTTCTTTGTGTTTGTGGCATCCTAGTACATAAAAAAAATATTTTTTTACTATCCCTAAACATATCAATAGCATAAAATTAAACAAAAATGATGTTGTTCAAAGCTTGTTGCAATTCTGCGTAACAATACAACTCATAAAGAACTCTAAACAAGCCACCTTAGAATTAATTTAAATTTCATATACTTCTTCCTGGGGGTGAAATTGCACTATTTATTAAATTTAATCTTATGTTGATATCAATTTCTTAAGGTTTCAATTTGGGGTTCAATTTTATAGTAAATTGATCGTACATTGATTTCGATATCTAGGCATAAGAGAACAACTTATAAACTGAGATCTATAGTTTGTTGGGTATCAAGATACTACATATTAAATTTCAGGTCAGAAAATCAGTTTTTTCTATTATATTTAGGTTATTTAGGATTCAAATAAGTGTCTCCATTAATTTTGTCTTTTGTTTCATTTCATGTCTTTGTTTTGTCAACAATTCGTAGGAATTTGCATTGCTACTTGTGAAATCATAATCATAGTTTTATTTTGTTTGTTTTTAGTATATTTATTAATTCTTGAGTCTACATTCATAATTGGGTTGCATTTCCAAAGCCTTTGACTTGGATTGATTGGATTTTTAGTTTTGAAAGAACTGAAAGAAAACAAGTTGTGAGGTAAAAGGCGTAGTGAGTTTTTTAGAGTGAAAAACCTTGATTTTATGTGAAACACGAGAGGTGTGATGATATATTTTATGCCACTAATAATTTTTTATAGATTCAAAATATGTATAAAAATCACAAGTATATGACACCAAATGTTAATGGTGCTTTCCAAATACGAGCTATTGGATAACAACTTGAACTTTTGGCTACGGTGACCAAAGAGCTGAAAAATGATATTGAATCAATGAAGTAATAGATTAGTGGGACTGATCGCCAAGGAAGTAATATCTGAAGGGCTGTATGAAATGTTAAAATTAATTTTGATGAGTTTGTTAATGATAACCCAGATGTGGGTGATGATGACTATAAATTTGTATCTGTAGGCCAAGGAAATAGGTTTGGGCTTAATAGAGCAAGAAGACATGTAAGCTTTGGCCATGGTACAACTTCTATCATCTATAATTATACTACATACCTTATATGGTCATACAAAAAATATTCTATATGTGCTGCTTTAAACTATATTTTTTTACTTGAACACTTAATGCACGTCTAACCACAAGTGACTTACCGATAAGCAGGTTCTCTACCTCATTATCATTAACAACCTCAAGTGGCGACATCTTCTCATCATCGATGTCACTTTTATTTTTACCTTTCTATGGTCATGAAAGACCATAGCTTTTTCATTTGAACACATAAAAGTTATGTGACTTATTCCCAAACAATGAAAACAATTAATATCATGATTATGAGGTGGTTGAGAATTAGATTTACCTCGAATATTGGTGGAGGCTTCTTTCTTAACCTTAGGTGTCTCGGTATTATTACTCACATTCAAATTAGATTGGGTAGCCCCATCTTTCTTTCAATTTAGCCTTTGTGTCAAAAAAAAAACTTGAATTTATAACTTGTCATGAATTGCCCTTTCTCTTAAGTTATTGTTCCACCTTTGTATCCATATGCATCATATCTTTCAACTCAACAAAGTATTGTAACTCCATAATATTCGATATCTCAAAATTCAAATTATTTAAGAATTTAGCCATGGTAGCTTCTTTACTCACCTCTATGTCCACCTGAAGCCTAACTACCTCTATCTCTTTGTGGTCATCCTTTATACTTTTAGAACATTAAGTTAGTTAAGCTTTGCAATTTCTAATACAAAATACTGATACTAGTGACTAGGAACAAATCACATTCTTATGATTGCCTTCATCTCATCCCAAGTAATAATAGGTCTTTCATGATTTTTTTCTTTTACTTTAAACAGGTTGATCCCACCAAATAATAGCATAATCAATAAATTCATTCACAATTAATTTTACCTTTTTCTCTTTTGAATAGTTGTGATAATAAAAAATAAACTCCATTTTATTTTTCCACTCTAAATAAGCTTCTAAATCATTCCTATATTAGAAGGTAAGAATTTTCATTTTAAACCCAACACTCTTTTAAATCCTCATAATGTTGAAATCTCTTATCATAAACAAGTATCATGATGTTGAATTCTACCTCATTGGTCGAATAAAACTTGATCAAATTCATCTAAATCATCATCCTTATTCTAAAAAACAAACTCATCTATAGATGTGGTAACATGTCTTTCTAGACTTCTAGTATTATTAACCCTTCGGGATGACCCCTCTTATAAACTAGCAATCAAGACATCCTTTCTATCCATTTGATTATTTACCTTGCTAAACAACATATTCATCCTCTCAAACTGTTGTTACATGGCTTGTGAAACAAATAAAGTGTTCTCATTATCCTTCTTTTTCTTAGGTGATGATTCTCATTTGAAAACATCATCAAATCTAAAAAAAATATGTTAGTAAATAATCCTCACACACTCCCTTAGTACTTACTCTTAAAGATGTGTCACTTCACTTGTGTATCACTTATAATTTGGCTTTTCACAATAATATTCTCACACTTTATGCCCTTTACCCTTTTTAACTTCACTCTTTAGTTTTTTAAGGAACTAAACAAAAGCAATAAATTTTTTAGATTATATCATTCAATCAATGGATTCAAAAAGACACAACAATCAAGAAAAATAATAGGAAAACTAGGAATATGGAAAACTCAACAAACAAACCCAAATCAGTACCGAAAAACCAAATTCACTAACAACCCAAATTTAATTTAGAATCAAACCAAACAAATTGATTGCCAATTGAATAGAACTCAAGAATTCAAAATCAACTTAGCTCTTTCAATTCAAACCAATCTTATATCCACAATCCAAAAAACAAACCATTTCAATCAACTATGATTTGCAATTTCTTTCTTCTTTCTTCTTTCTTTTTAAATTTTAGCAGAAACTATTTATCACATAAATTCTCTCTCTCCTCTTATATATATATATATATCAACAGAATACTAGTTTGAAAGATAACCTTTTTTATCAATGAAAACCTAAACTACAAAATTAGGGTAAGGCTGAATCAAGAACACAAAGAAAAATAAAAATTAAGGTAAAGTTGAAATCAATAAAACTAGGGTTCAAAAATTTAAAGAGAAAATAAAATTTAACAACAAAAAACACAATGTAAAATGAACAAAACTAAATTTAAAGATAAATGGATGAAACATGATTTTAGGCCAAGCTTTGATATCAACTGATATGGGAAAATTTCTTCCATATCTATGGCATAATAATGTTTATTGCATTATTTCATTAATGATTAAGATTTTTAGGTTTTAAAGAGTTTAATAAGAGTATAAGATGCGATTCGATAAATCAAGTGTAACTTATAAGTCGACCGTTGGATCAAGCTAAAAGTTTGACAAAAAAATTTAAAGGTTGTGTTTTCTAATAAGTTAAATTTTCATGAAAATCAAAAATTTGAAAATAAGGCTTGGAAGTTACTATACGAAATTGTTTTTATTTACCTTATTGTATTTGGATTTGTTTTTCCTATTTAGATTAAGACTTTTAATTTAATTAGTATCTAGGAATCTTGATGCTAGATGAATTCTATTAGTTACGTAAGATTTTATTAGGAATCATTTTCTATAAAGGATTTTAGTTTTAATTAGAAATCATTTCCTATAAAGGATTATAGGTCCAAAAATAGTATAAATAGGGATGTTCATTTTATTTTATTCACATGCAAATTATTATTTAGGTTTTATAAAATACCAGAGATTTTTCTCTAATTTTTTCTATAGTTTAGGTTTATAACCTTAGGGTTTGAGAATCCTAACTTTTATCCACATTATATACCATGTCAATTAGTATCAGAGTAGGTTGACCTCTTTGATAGACGAAGATGATAGTAACTCACTCCATGATACAAGAGTGAAGGCCCTTCAAGGCATCATACGGGCATAAGAGCAAAAACTAGATCATTTTATGCTAGCTCAAGAATAGAGAATGGATTGTTTAGAGCAAGCCATAGCAAGTCTAACTCGACTAATAGGTAACACAAATAGGGACCATGAATTGGAGAGGAAATTGCTTGGAGACTTACCTCATAGCAGCCAAACCCCAAACTTATTTCTGAATTTGATGAGATTCCATTCTATGATGAGAAATTTTTGAAGAAAATATTTATTAACTTGTTGACAAAGTTGGAAACTTACTTTTTGTTTCAACAAGGTTCCTTATTATCAAAAAGTAGAACTTGTCGCACACAAACTTTATTATGGTGCTAGAGAATGATAGTTTGAATTTCTAGACTTTAGAAATCATATTGGTATGTCTTTAATTCCATCTTTGCAAGATTTGAGACAATCATTAATTTTGGAGTTTATACAAGATGATTATGAAGAAATTTGATATTGGATAGATAAGTAAATATATTGTTATTATTTGCCTTCTATTAAACCTTCTCAAATAGCAATGAAAATAAATATAGAGGAGGTGTTATCTCTTCAAAGTAGACAATTTCAACATCACGTTAGTAATAACAACAACATATCTACAAATATTACTTTACTTGTCAATGTTTCATATACTATTGGTAAATAAAAAATAAAAAAGCTCCTAAATTACTATCACATAGTGATTCTTAAAGCCTTGAAGCACTAAAAGAAAAGCCAGAACAAGTTGGAATTACTCATGAGGATGAAGTTGACATTAAAAAGGACTTAAGTATGGATGTGTCATCTAAACCGAGCTTCCATGTTGGGTCAATATTATGAAATTATCAAATCATCTTATGGTTAAGACATTGTTATTAGAGATAAACCAATATGTCAACTAAATTTTTCATTATCTCAAAAGATAGTTTTATACGAGGTCGATTTTTTAGGTCTTAAATAATTTTGTCTAGATTTAGAAATTTTACATTGATATATTTTTGTTAAAATTGGATTTAAGATATTTGGAATAAGTTATCTCGTGCATACATCAGGGACAATGTTATATTCAAATTATTTATTCCTTTGGAGTTGAAGAGTTTAATTTTTAGCAAATAACTTGAGGGCGAGATTTTTGGAAGTAGAGTGAACTGATGTGAGAAAATTTCTTCCATATTCTTGATATAATAATTTTTACTCCATTATTTCATTAATGGTTAAGATTTTTAATTTTTGAAGATTTTAAGAAAAGTTCTAAACGTAGTTTAGTAAATCAAGCATAACTTGTAATCTGACTGTTGGATCAAGTTAAAATCTTGAAAAGGATTTTAAAGGCTTTATTTTCTATCGGGTTAAAGGTTTATAATGATCGGATATTAGGAAAACCTTTAAATAAAGCTCAAATATTATTGCGTGAGATTGTTTTTATTTACCTTATTGTATTTAGGTTCTTTTTTCTATATAGATTAGGAATTTTAATTTAATTAGTATTTTACTATTTAAGAATTCTAATGCTAAATGGATTCTATTAGTTAGGTAAGTTTTAATTAGAAATCATTTTCTATAAAAGATTTTAGGTTTAATTAGGAATCATTTTCTATAAATGATTCTATGTATGAAACTAGTATGAATAGAGATGTTTAGTTTATTTTATTCATAATCAAATTATTATTCAGATTTTATAAAATACCAAAGAATTTTTTTCTAAATCTCTTTACAGCTTACATCTGTAACATTAGGACTTAAGAACTCTAGATTTTATCCATGTTATACATCTTGTTATCAACTAATACAAACCTAGAGGGTTAGAATCCTAGAACCCACAATCAAGATTCAACACAACCCAATAAAACTAAAATCAAGTTGAAAAGAACCTAACCCAATAATTACATGAACCAAAGAACCGAAGTTATAAAGGTTGAATGCCACAAATAATGAATATTTGATAAGTTCTAAATAGTTCAATGAAGAACCAAGAGTAAAAGAAATCTTCTCTAATATTATTTCTAAAAATCAATGAGTTTTCATAGCTTACACAAAAAAAAAATATTTATAGTTCAATATAATAAACCATACTAAAATATTAGGTTAAAATAAAAACTCAAATATAAAATAGTTTAAGAGTACTTTTAAAATAAAATAAAAAAATCCCAAGTCTTAAAAAATAAATCTCAATCTGCATAGTAACTTTTAGATCTTGTTAAAAGGCCTTCCCGATATGTGATCATTATAAAATTTAACCTAATAGACAACAAGACTTTTAAAATTATATGAAAAAATTTTAATTTAATCCAATAATTAAATTAAAAGTTATAATTATTAATATGAAGTTGTGAAGTCAAGCTGTAGTATATTTTAATGAGTCCAATCTCTTACTTAACAACATTGATTAAGATTTGATACTCATGAACTCAACCATTAATATAAATTTATCATCTGCTCTCTTTTCTTTTCATTCTCTTTTTTCTTTTCATTCCCTTGATATTATAGTCAAGAACTCAATTGCACAAAAATAAAGTTCCTTACATGGTGCAACTATATAAAATAAAGCTTGCAACACACGAGAACGGTTATAAGCTCTTTTTGAAGAGGAAAAAATTGGACAAAGCAAGTAAAAAAGAAAACCTAGAGTATTCTAGGAACTTCTGGGCTTGGAAAATAAGAAATCGTAAAGAAAGAGGGGAAAAGCTGGCTTCCGGATCCAAGTGCACGTAACACAATTATAAAGTCCAGTCTACAACAAACATTTAAATAGAAAATCTTAGCAGACGTTTTCTAGAAAGCAATCTCCCAGAAGATCAACGGATGTCGCTTTCCTTTATTTTGAACGAATATTGGAATACAGAGCACATTAGAATCAAATACTGTCTCTAATCTCTTGACAAACACAAGAGAATGATGAAATTCAAATATACTCTTCCTGTAAGAGTGAAGTTTTTAGCTTGGGACTGCTACAAATTTGACTGATAACTATTTGGTTGTTGTTTCAATTGCAGAGCATCAAATGTTGAACCTTGATTTACCCAGGAAGTTATTAGGCGATGCGCAATTGCGAAAGGTCCAGGGAAAAACATCGGAGCAAGTTCCCCACTTTCTACATTAAAATCTGATGATAAACTCTGTCCTTTCTCAACCCCTCTACACATCTGGTCTACCTTGGCCGCTGCTGTTCTTTGTGCCTTCTCGTATTCCGCAAACATTAAAGCTTTTCGGACATCTTCTCTACTGTGCCATTGAGCATCTAAATGATTCAAAAATTCAATATTAGCCCCATGATATGTCTCCAGCAGACCATCCAAGTATAAAATAAAGTAAACCCAAGCTCGCTTAAGTATTATACATGACATAAACAAAAAGAGATGGAAGAGACCAATAAATGTGTATCGAATGATTTCTTTCCCCCCATTATATGCGCATTACTGTCACCTTTTCCACCAGAAATCATATCAACTTAGTGAAAGTATAGATTTAGTTTCCTTTCCCTTTCTACAGTTAAGGGATCAAAAGCTCTTTCACATCTAAAATGGAGAGATGTGGAACTTCAACCGACCTGAAGGTAAAATCTTGGCTACTCCTTTTGCTCTAGAGTTTGTATTGTGCCCAGAATTTTTTCCATACTAAAGAAAGAGGTTTCAGGAGGGAAAGGAGAGACCCAAGAGTAATCAACCAAATTCTAAATTTTCAATTACCTTCCAACTCTGCCTTGTCTACTTTTATTTCAAGTGATTTTGCATATGCAAAGAAACCCACCATCAGCTGGCATGGCATGCTGCTTGGGCCAACTAGAAAGAAACCAGAACAAGTGCACAATAAGCTAACAGCATATGTAAATAAATAAGTCAGAGAGTAACAAGACATCAACTATAACAGTGCACAAACAGAGGATACTGAGGTCGTGAGATGTAGAGAACACTAATCACCCGTGAAACAAAAACATGAAAGAAAAAAAAAAAGCGCAATTGTTGAAAGTGTCATGACCTAAGAGCCAATAGATATTAGCTTGTAGGTGTAACCATAATATAGTTATTTAATGAAATTGCTAAGACATTATCTTTTAAATTTGTTTTAATTACATTATGTACTTAATTATTTGATAAAATTTCATGCAATGATATTTGTAAGATATATGGTGCAACACTTATCTCACACTGTGGATAATATGTTAGGTTCCTGAATATCATATATGCAGCGGAAACAATAAAACAAAATTATTCGGGAGTCCTTAGAATCCTGTTAGACAAATCTAGAGTTGTTTAGGAATTTATTACTTGAAGATCTGATCTTTTTTGGCTTTGAATAATTCTTTAAAGGCTGAGTTGTTGTAAACCACAAGTCGTCCAATTGTCAGCCCCCAATGGTAATCCACATGAACCACCAGTGAGAGATCTTCTAAATCCCTATTTAGAAGAGAAGGATTGTTATGCCTAGAGTGCTAGCTCTCTATTATATGACTTATATAGTTTTTATGTGACTTATATAGTTTTTTTGTCTAACAAACCACTATTTATAGGAAAATCTGAAAAAATCATATAAATTGACAAAACATCAATTTGCCCTTTAAATAATATTTATATATTATTTAAGGATAATTTTATAAATTTAATCAATCACGTCCCTTCTTGTTTATTGTAGGACTAGAATTATAATCCCTAAATTAAATACATTCTAGTGTTTAATTCTAAAATTATTTTCAATCAAGTTACACTTGATTAATTATCTCAGTTTAATTTTTGACTAATGGTTTTTAATGTGTGACCTATTAGGTTCCTAATATGTTGGCTTAAAAATAAATTCTAATTCTAATTAAATAAATTAAATGATTTAATTTATTATCAATTCAATAATTGTTTAATTTATATTTTAGATCAGGTGCATCATCTAGAAACGTGTAATGATCCTCTAAATATTAGAAAATACATTAGTGGTTTGAACTAACCTTTCAGTAACCGGTTTCTCAGTGTAATTAATATCATTTCATCAATAATGTCTCAATTTAACGTTAAGCATGAAATATGTCTGCTATGATAATTATGTTTGTTCTCTACATAATAGTCATTGATCGTTTGAATAAGATTTAAAACTCTTTTCAAATCTCATTCCACCTTGGCCGAGAATTTCTCAGTCAATACTATTTGAGAACAGATATAACATTTTTCCTAATTCACCTAGGGTGATGAATCCTCTCTTGATCACTCAAGTACCTTCATATAGTTTATATTATACCCAATGCATGTCCCTTCATCACCTCGATTAAGATAACATGTCACAAAATCAAAACATAACATTCTCTATATAAGATAACTTAGTGATCTCAAGTTTAAGGATCACTTACACAACCGTTATGTGAGTCTTTCCATAAACATAGATGATCTCTTTATATGAAATTCTCATGCGAGTCAATTCAGTGTATATATCTTATGACAAGCTCCTACATATTAGTTATAGATATCTCTTATACCCCAGCTTATGAGAACAATTGCTTTCTTTCATAGAGGAAAGAACATAATATATATCAGTTTATACAACTCTAATAAATATCCAGTATTTAAGAGAACATCGACTACAAACATTTTAGGAACAATATTTTGATGCAATAGGAATCTCATAATTATAACAACTTTATAATTTTATTTCCAAAGCATTTTTATCTTATAAACTTTATCTTTACTTTAGATTCATAAATCAAATATTAGATTCATTAATCTAATATTGTATGAATATTAAAGATAAATTAAGCTTTTATTAATAATAAATATGTATTTACATGAATATAATAATATCACGTATAACCAAGTGATTGACTATAAAACATATTAAACAAATATAATACTATTAAACGTCTATGGTCATAGCTTTTTTGAAACTAGACATCAACAAAAAGCAATAAGACTGACATGCATTAAATCTTTATCATACAATGATATTGGTGATTCTCACTTTATGATGATACTAAGAATATTGTGTGGATGCTTGTTAAGAATTGAGATCATCAAATGTGGCCTAAATGAGAACGCACTTGGTATTTACCTAGTGTCTTTGAGAATCTTATAGAGATGGGTGTTGCTGGTCTTTAACTTGAGATTATCATATTATCTCGTAGGAGGAATCGTGTACCTCGACACTTTTGGGATGGACTTTGAAGGGTCATACATACATTGGTGAATGGTTACATGAAGACCCATATAGAGGTTAATGAATAACCAGTATATGATTAGTTGCTTCTGGTAAAGGAAGTTAAATGTCATTGGCCACTCATTATATGGATGACTTCAAAAAATTTGTGCGCACAGTGGAAATTGATTTTAATAGGTTCTCAAATCATATTTCATTTCAAATTTATCTACTAGGTAACCAGAGCAAATTAAGAAGTGGCTATATAAAGTAGGCACAATCCAAGCCCTAGCTCATCTCGTGGCATTGTATGATGATGGGGCTGAATTGCATGGTGACGAGAATCTTGATTGATTCTTTTTGTCACTTTAGGTGTCATGATGGAGAAGTACTAGCTTGAGCACTTGACTATGTAAGACAAGATGCATGGATAAAAATATTCATATTGTATTTAATACGAGTAGTGGCACTAGGACTATAGCCAAGCCTTACTGGGAGCTTACAGGGTCACTTGCATAAAAAGAATTGAATGTCAAAGTAATATGAAAGAATGAGAGAAAGAGTACTTCCTATAAGAGTCTTAAAGAGACCCGGACTCTCCTAAAAGTCTCAATGAGACTAGGGCTTTATACTAGTCTTAATGGGATTAGGGTTAGGGATCATATTATAACTAGAAGTCTAGTTTTGTCCTTGAAATTAGAACCCTAATGAAATTACAATTCGTTCCAAGAGTCCTAGTTAGACTAGAACTCTTAAAAAGACTCCATGTGTAAATTGTAAATTACAATTTGTCCAGAAGATCGTGTCTCTTGGAAGTTGAATTTGAATGGCAATTCTCCAAGTTCTTGGGGGTTAAAACAAGGGGTAAAGTTGATTAGTACAAGTTGTTACAGGAGACTATTCACGTTTCCTAGGCACCTGGCTTTCCATTCAGAATTGTTTAACAACAAAAGCCAGGCAGGTTCAGGTACAGAGAAACATAAACTCACATGCTTAACAGGGCTTTGGAGCATCATGAGAATTTGTTCTTCACATGTTCAGTTACTAAAAATGTCTGGCAGCATAAATTGCAGCTTTGTGGAATAATGTGGATGGACGTGGTATCAAATGATTTAAAATATCTTGAAGCTGAGACGGATTTGGATTATGATTGCGCAGAAAGGCACAAAAGGATCCATATAACTGAGCTGGCTAGTTTGGTACATAATCCCAATAACTTCAATCTACAATGGTTCATTATTTTGCAGGAAGCAAATTGTCTTGTAACTAGTAAATGGTTTCATTATTTGATAGTTGTATAATTTGATGTAATGTTTTTTCTTTAAGTTCTCTTTAAGCTACAAAGCTTTTTTGATCAGTGAAAATTTTAATTCGTCAAATAATTAAAGAAAAGAAACCTGCAATCTGGGTTTCAAGCTTGAGACTATTGCCACTGCACTATTTGGTGGCACTTTCGTGGATCATGAGCACCAGAATTGGATGAAAATTCTAGTCCTGGATTATGCATGGAGTGAACATTATGGCTTAGGGAATTCATTTTTACTCATACAATTGTTTTGGTTTGCTTGCTTTCAAAGGAAACAGAAATCTACGAGAAAATATGGACACGATGAAAACATAAATATTACTGTGGAAAACCTAGCTCTCTGTTTTTCTGCGTTTTAGAAAACTGATTTGATAATTTTCCAATTTCTTATAACTTCAGAGAACTGTTTTATTTTATTTCACCCATCCCTTATATTCCAATAGGAAAATACACTTCAAATCAGGTTTTCTAGTTTTTCCATTTTGAAAAGGTTGCTTGGCATAATAATGTAAGGAATATTTTTTTTCATTTTTCAATAGACAAAAAATTCCAAAGTATATGCATCCAATTGTTTTAATTTATCCACTCATTGTAATAGCACAAAGATGTCATTTTAGATATTCTCCATTTTGTGCCCGATACTTCATATATTCAGTGAAATAATTAAAACCAAAGATGATGAATGACAGGGTAGCGACCCACAATATACTAAATGGAGAATTATTATAACACACACAGAGACAATATTTTAGTTTCAGTATGGATGTACTTTAACCTTTAAGGTGCTAATCTTTGGCCCCCCGCTATATGACGGATGGAATATTAAGGCAATTTTTAATTTTGTTGATTAAAAACAAAAATACTCTTCTTTGTTACATTCCCAGTAAGCTCTATGACACACAAGCGAAAATTTAAAGAAAATGCAATCATATAAGAGTGGTAAAGGAGATACCAGGCCATGGCTGAGAGCTATGATACATAACTTCTCCTACTTCAATGGCAGTCTCTTCCCATGTTTCTCTCCTCACTGCCTCTTCTAAGCTTTCTCCAGGCTAAGGACAATAGAAGAATTCAAAAATTAAAATTCAAGTACAGAAGAGAATAAAATAATTGCCAAATAGATGATTTCTTATGATATTATCATGAGGGTCTATCTCATATAAATTAAATGCTTGTATGCATTTTGGACCCTTCAGCTTACAGGGAATGCTTCTAGCTATGGGAAAACTAGAAATTGGCCAAGACACATACCTCTATGAAACCAGCTAAGCAACTCCACATTCGGGGTACAAATCTTGACTGTCTGCCTAAAAGGGCACGATCATTTTCTCGATCAATAACTAACATGATGACAACCTGCAGTAAGAGAACAGTAATTTTCAAAGCTAATGCATCCAGTAGAAGTTTAAACAACATTCACAGTGGAGTGAGATAAGAATTACTGTACTGGATCCACACGAGGATAAACTTTCCTTCTGCACAACTCATTTGAGCATTGTTTCCGCCTCCCAGATTCCATGGGAACAGTTTTCTCTCCGCAATATCCACAAAAACGTGAGATGTTATGCCACTCCAGCAATGCTTTGGCCTAACCAATGCAAAGACCAAAATGGTTAATATGGAACTCTTAGTGCCACCAAAATGGCATATATATAATAATTAAATGGGGGTATGTTAACAAGGTGGCATGGACCTGGACCTATTAGAATGGGAGAAAGTGAAACATATTTACGTCATGAGGCTACTGACAGCAAGATCAAGGAAACATCCACCCCCCAGGTCCAACTCTAATCTCGAAGTGATGGAGAACAAATATGGAGGGGAAGAGACTTCCGTAGCAAAGTGAGACCTTTCAGTTAAGATGTTAAATTAAAGACAAAAACCAAGGAGGGGATAGAAATAAATAAGTAATAAAGATGATAAATTGGGGCAGGCAGATGTGTGTAGTCTGCTCAGCTCAATTAAACCTCAGTTCCAAATTACATCACTTGTCTACGCTTAGTTATTCATCAAGATACTTGTGTCGCAATACACTTTTAGAGCATAACATGAGATCAGCTCAGGTAAAACTTTTCCTATGTTGCACGAGGCTTGAATTTCAAGTTTCAAGACACTTTTTTCCATGGCTTGTAAAAAGTTGAAACATCCAATTAACTGGCAAGATGATAATCTGAAATTCAAGCCATCGACAAAATGGCACCCTCAAATTTTCACAAACTAAAGTGGTAAAAAATATATCTCAACTATAAAGATGAGAAGGGAAAGAAGCCATTTTTCAGCAACTAGAAAGCTCACATCTATGTTACCATTTTAACTTGAGGCACTTAAAATGATCCAAACCTCATTCTTAGAACCAAGCGCATAAATCTAAGACATTAAACTAATTGAAAAACAAAACCAACTTACATGGCCAGCAACGGCCAAATCAACCATGGCCTGCTTATCAGCCCAATCTGTAGCCACCATAAGTGTTCTTAACTCAATGAAGCAAACCTGCTCACTATCAAATTCAGTGAATAAACTATTTTCACCGGAGACATCAATTGCCCAATAAACCACATCCACATCTTGTTCAGAGCTTGAACCCAGATAAAACAAGCTGTCTCCGGTGAATTCAACCCCAGAAGCAGAAAATAAACCTTTACAATCAGCCAAACTGATCCAGCCCAGATGCCACGTGGGCCCCAAATCAGCATCGGTGCTAGTGGAGGACGCCAAAGGCCTGCCCTTCCTAAAGGGTAGAACCTTGAAATTAAGAGAAGAGGATTGGTGGGAATTGTCTACAAGTTGAGTTTTGAGGGTTTCAAGGGCGAAGGCAGGTGATAATGGGTGGGTTGGTTGGGGTGTTTTAGACCTAAGAGGATTGCCTGCAAAGGCGTGGGATTGGAGGCTTATGGGCATGGCGGTTTTGGTACGGAAATAGGAGAAAGATTTCTCTGTGAAGAAGAACGGGGTTGCTTCGGGGGAGAGGAGCTCGTATAAAAAGAGGGAAGAAACGTGGATGATGATGACAACGCCGACGACGACATGATGATGATGATGATGATGATGATGATGGAGGGGTTCTTGGGTGACTCTTGTTGTGAGTGCTTGGCATCGAAAGCTGGAGCTGTCTCCTATAAAAAGTTTGAATTATAAAATTATAATTAGAGAGAATTTTTATTAGTATCTTGATTATTAGTAAATTTATAATTAATAAAAATCTATGTAAGGAGAATAATTATATAGAAAGAAGATATATTACTATTAATGTATAAATTATATTATTGATAAATTATATTATTGATTGATTATTAATTTAAATTATTTTTTTATTTGTTAGCTTCATCTAAAGTTTAAGGTTGATTTATTTTTATAAAAAAAATATTTATCTTATCAAGTTAAATTCTAATAATTCTAAAACTCTAATTTTAGCATCGCATTTATTTTTTATTTTTTATTTTTAATAGTTGAATGTATATTTTACAATGTAATTTTATACCTCAAATATTAAACTTTATAGCTAAATCTTAATTCTTTGAAAATTAATTAAACAAATTTATTGTTGTGATATTTTCAGTAAATTATCCAAATCCTAATGGATAATAATATATATTTTATATTTTTCAAACATGATAAAAATATAATTTTATATATTTTAGAAAATATACATAAAAAATCTTTAGAATTTGATCGTATGCACAAAAACAAAACATATTTGTTTGTGTTTTTGAAATGAAGAGATTTTTTTTTTTTTTTTTGGATTTTTTGAAATTTCAGAGAAAACCATATATTTTTAATATTAGGTCTGTATCTTACAGCGTAAGTCTACAATCCAATATTAAATGAAATTCAAACATATTTTTGTGTTTTTTGAAATAAGGGGTATGTTTATGCAATATGGATTCAAAATTGGTTTTCTAAACTTATTTTGGTCATGAACAAACTTAGCAAATTCATGATAAACATCATTTCTTCAACATGTATTGCTTAAGTTAAACTAAAACAACATTATTTTATCAAGAAGAAACAACTTAAATAGAAGACTTTTACTACATCAAAAACATCCAAAAGAGCTTTAAAAAATAGAATGAGACTATCATAGTAACAAAAAGAGCAACCATAACACTACTTGCCAAGCATTCCAAACTCCATCTTCATGTTTGTAAACATAAATACAGACTAAATGACAATTAAAAAAAATAACTTAAACAGGCCACATGGACTCCACTTTTAGATTAAAAAATAATACCTTCAAGTTCCTAGAGCAGCTACTACCCTCTTTGCTTTCCATTGTCAAGTGTTGTTTCTACAAACTTGATGCCCTTTCAAAACTTAAGAAATCCTTATGCTAGGCTCTTAAACCTTAACGCTTAGAGTTTCTTTATCAATCTTTTCTTTTTTTCTCTCTCTCTTTCTTACTCTAATTTTTCAAGGGATATTTATAGTTTTTGCTAGGTTTTTTATGGATTCAAACATAGATTGATCAAAGTTTAGCCCTTTGACCAAAATGAGAGGGTTCTGGAGTACATTTTACTGCTATGAGCTTTGTACTTATGCTAGTTTTACAATGGTGATTTTGCAACAAACTTGGTTTTTGGAAGTTTTTATGGTTTTCCAAACTTGGAGACCAAGAAGCTTGTTTTTAATATTTTAAACTTGAAAGAAATGTGATCAACCTTTAGTAAGAACTCACTAAGAAAGCTAGAAGTGTGAACACACAAAAAATATTAGTGGTTTTATGAAATGGGTATCACGTCCATCGATGACTGAGTTACCCACTTTTAAGGTTTTGTCGGAGCAATTCCGATGTAAACATCATCGAAGACGACCTGATCTTCGTAGAGGAGAAGCATACCTTTCGTTTGGATCCATCCTTGCTAATTTAGAAGTGAGCAAGGAAAATGCAATGATAGCTGATTAGGGACAAGATGTTATTGAATTCTTTGAAGAAAATGGGACCTAAATGTTTAATAAGAGTAACTAATCTTTGTAGAGGGGGTGTTTCTTAGTTGAATAGTGGTGGTTACAACCCTAGAGGTGGTCATAAATGCCATATTTATTCGTTTGAAAGTGCTTAATTGATCAACCAAAACTATTGAATAAGAAGTTAAATAATTGTTGAACGACGCATTGTCTAGGTTAAACCCTAGAAATTAGGGTTTTGTATTTGGGATTTAAAAATTTTCACTTTAGTCCTTGTTCTCCCAATTACTTTTAATTGCACATATAATTGCATCCTCAAATCTTAATTTCATGCAATTTCACCCCTGCCAAACTCAATCATCAGCCCCACAGTCCAGCGTCATTTTCATCTTGGTCCTTGGTTTCTGATTTGTGAACTTGGACCCTTAATTGACCATCAAAATTTTAATTTTCTTCAAATTAACCCCTGATTTGGTTAATTCCAGCCCTTATAATCACACATCTTTTTTAGTGTGGTCTTTGGTTTTGGATTTCTTCAATGAAGTCCTTAATTACTCATCAAACTTTAATGTTTGTGTAATTAAACGTTTGATTTGACCAAATTAAACTCTTTAAAATTGCAATTCGACTCTTAGACTTTAATTTCTTTCAATTAAAGCCTAAATTGACTTCAAAAATCAATTTTTCTTGCAATTAAGTCCTCAATAAAATTAATTACGCCTTCCAAAATTCTCATTCAGTCCTTACCTATCCAAATTTGTATTTCTTTACCCCAAATAAAAATATTTTCACCAACGGAGCCTTTGGTCAATTAGAATTGGGTTGCTAATTTTGCTATTTTTATACGTTTTGGTCATCTAACTTTTCCACTTGTCACTTTGGTCCTTCGCCACAAACTTGGGTAATCTTATAGGCTTTCTTCATGTATATCCTCTTGTATTTTGGATTTTTTTTCTATTCTTTCTCTTTCTTTTCTTGATTTTTATAGGATCAAAAATGGGTAACAACAACTTTGTTGATCTTACTTTGTTCATTGTGATTTGTTCAATTATCACCATTTCACTTACGAATTGTACTGTATCCAAAAATAGTATCGTGTGAATAATAGTTTCACTAAATAAGTTCTCAGAAAAGACTGGACAAATGGTCTCGTTTAAAACTTGATCTTCTTAGACAGAACTTCCTAAACCATATTTATTCACCGCTCTAACTTTTTGTGTATGTGAACATTAATGTATATGTGAACAGTAACCAACGATAACTTTGATGTCAATCTTAGAGAGTATAAGCAAGATAAAAATAAAAATAAAAAAGCATAATCGCTCCAATAAGATAGTGTAAACTATCATTAACAAATCAATAATTCACTTATTAGAAAATATAAATCAATAAGATATATGACATGCATCAAACCATTTAAATTGCATTAAAAAATTAGAAGCTAAACTATAACTTTAAAACAAACATATATAGCAACCTTCTAAAATTAAACAAAAGAAAAAACAAGTCATAACAAATCAAAAGGTTATAAATTGAAGCATATAAAATTAAAATTATATATATATATAGCGACTTAAAAGGAAGTTCAATTATAACTTAAAATTTTAAAGATTCTAAAAACCTCTTTCATTATTATTATTATTATTATTATTATTATTATTATTATTATTATTATTCACAAGATAAACAAAACAAAGTATAATACGAAAAGAATAGCCTTAAGATTGTTTTTCAAAGTTGTAAATAAATTAAACTAGTGGATAAATGTTTAGTTTATCAAATGTGCTTGTTATCTATGTTTTTTAAAAACACTCCCAACATATAATGTAGTTCTCAAACTAAAGGATTTTTTTTATTTCGAAAATCTTGGGTTTAATGGGTGTAGCTTATGGGGTTAGTAGTTTCTTCCATGCTACTACCATTGCTACGAGACAAAGAAACCAAATTGACAAACTCAAAATAATTCAGTGGTCTTCGAATCCCTAAATTTTTTAGAACGAGATTGTTAATCACTTTAAGAATATCTTTTTTTACATCACTAAAGACATTGGCATGGATGGTATGAGATGCAATGATCATGATAGGCTCTCTACCCATGATGCTCTTGATCTTTTGAATCTTGATACAAAGGACGAGACATTCTATATGTTAGTTTAATATGTCTTGTATTCAATCGGTTGGTTACATGTGACATATTATATTCATGTAAATACATATTATTATTAATAAAGGCTTGATTTATCTTTTATATTTATATAATATTAGATTAATAAATCTAGAGTAAAGATAAAATTCATAGGACAAAAATGATTTGCTAAGAAAATTATAAAGTTGTTATAATTATAGGATCCTTATTGCATCAAAGCATTGTTTCTAAAATATTATTGGTTGATGTTCTTTTAAATATTGAACATTCATTAGAGCCGTAAAGACTGGTACATATCATGTTCTTTCTTTTATGAAAGGAAGCAGTTGTTTTCATAAGCCGAGGTATAAGAGATACTTATAACTAATATGTAGTTGTTTGTCATAAGACATATACACTGAACTGATCCGCATGAAAATTTTATATAGAGAGATCACCTATGCCTATGGAAAGACTCATGTGACGGTTATGTAAGTGATTCGTAGACTTGAGATCATTAAGTTATCTTATATAAGAAATGTTATGTTTTGATCTTGTTACATGTTATCTTAATTAAGATAATGAAAAGGCAGACATTAGGTATAACATGAACTGTATGAATGTACTTAAGTGATCAAGAGAGGATTCATCACCCTATGTGAATTACGAAAAATATTTTATTTGTTCTTAATTAGCATTGACTGAGAAATCCTTGGTTATTTGAAAATAGTTTCAAATCTTATTCAAACGATCAATGATTATTATTTAGAGAACAAACACGATTTAGCATGGCAGATATACTCAATGCTTAAATGTTAAATCGAAATATTATTAATGAAAGGATATTAATTATACTGAGAAACCAGTAACTGAAAGGTTAAATCAAACCACTAATGACTTTTCTAATATTTAGGGGATTATGACACGTTGCTAGAAGATGCATCCGATCTTCAAATATAAATTAATCAATTGTTGAATTGATAATAAATTAAATTATTTAATTTATTTAATTCTATTTAATTAGAATTAGAATTAGAATTTATATTTGGATCAGCATATTATGAACATAATGGGTCACACACATTAAGAACTATTAGTCAGAAATTAAACTAGGATGATTTAATTAAATATGACTTGATTAAAATATATTTTAGAAATTAAAGACTAGAATATAATTAATACAGAGATTATATTTCTAAACCTAGAAAAATCAAGTAAAAACTTGATTGAGTTAATTTCTAAAATTGTCTTGAATTAATATATGGATATTATTCAAGGGGCAAATTGATATTTTGTCAATTTATAGAGGTTTTTATATTTTCCTATAAATAGTAAGTTATGCCTTTTATTATGTTGAGATTGTCTATTAGAAAGAAAAACTACGTAAATACAAAATTAAATCCAGCACTCTAGGCCTAATAATCTCTTTCTCCTAAATAGGGATTTGGAAGATTTCTCACTGGTGGTTTATGTGGATTATCGTTGGAGGCTAGATAATTGAATGGCTCCCAAATAATTTTATTTTATTATTTTTGTTGCGTGTATGATATTCAGGAACCCAGCTCTATGCTCTTAAAACAATGAAATCTTATAAGAGTCCTAATCAATATGGATTGCAACTGATATTTTTCAAAACATTTTGGGATATAAATGGGGATACAATTAATATTATGGTTCAGAATGCTTTTAGTATAAGAACTTTTCCTTTGGAGTTGGCGTAGACCATGATTGTGCTCATTCCCAAGGTCCAGAACCATACCAGTTTCGACCAAGGTTCTTGTGAATTGTATCCGTTCCTTGCATGATGATTGCTTTATCACAGGAAGATTGGCCTCTGATTCTGATAATATCAGTGTTGCACAAGAACTTAAGTACAGAGACAATTAACGCAGGATGGCTCTCAAAATTGATCCAGTAAAGACGTGTTACCGAGTTGATTGACGTTTTCTCAAACAAGCGTTTGTTGATTTCATTAGTTTATTCAATTTTGAATCCTAAAGGGGAGAAGCTAGATCCGCCCAAAACTTGGGGAGTAAATTAAAATTAACCATTAATTTTTTCATGAATAATTTTAAAAAACTAAAATAGGCTTTTTAAAATAACAATTTTTTATTATATAATCTTACCACACAATCATCACTAAACTACTCACATCCTATCACAATCTTCATTAATATTATATTATTGTCATCATCACAATCATTATTATTGTCATAATATCATTACCACTACTATAGTTACCACAATTACCACTATATTTACTATATTATCATTTTTATTTCACTTCTTTTATTATTATTATTCTTATCTCCTTTAACATTACCACAATTATCATTAATCTCATTAACACTACCACTATTATTTCTAAGACATTCACAAGTATTTAATAATCATCTTTACCGCTGCCATATTATTATAAATATTCCTATCATATCATTATTACTCTTCACAATTGTTATTATTTATCAATAAAATTACAATCTTAAAAACATAATTGATATACTATAAACCTTATCACCACTTCTAATATCACATAAATCATTGTCATTATTGCCACAACTGACATGTTTGTCATTACTATGATACAATATTTAGTTATAATGATTAGATAAAGTAATATTATTAGCTTTTATATATTTTTAATGCATTATTGTATTTCTTAAATTAATTCCATGTAAATTTCATACATCTTTGTTAAGAAAAAAATTAGCTTTAAAAACAACAAGCAATAAATATTTTTTCCCTGAAAACAGAAAATCAAAATAAAGAATGGTATTAACAAAAACTAATTTGAGGTTATTGTTTCCCTTCTTACAAAGTATTGTTCATTGTAACAATACTTTTTTTTTCTTAATTTTTCTTAATTTTTTTTAATTTCATTATTTAACATTAAATTTGTCGGGGATTGAGCTAAATAATTTATTTGGGTATGCTTTCTATGAGGTTATTTTATTCTCATTACCTGAGTCATGAGTTTTGCAAGCTAACTAGGTGCAAGCTAACACGGTTTGCTCGGGTTTTCTTAGGTTTTTTTTTTTTAAATTCACAGGGGTTTTTTGGGTCCTTTTTGGAAACTACTATTCCTCTCCCTACAAAGTATTGTTCATTGAAACAATATTTTTTTTTAATTTCATTATTTAACATTAAGTTTATTATGAATTAAACTTTATAATTTATTTTGGTTTACATTCTATGAGGTTATCTTAGTCTCATGACTCGAGTCAAGGGTTTTACAGGTTAACCTAGTTGACTTGGGTTTTTTTTGTCAATTGATTTTTTTTTTTTCAATTTCATCATTCACCATTTAGGTTGATTAAGAATTAAACTTCATAATTTGTTTCAGTTTTCTTTCTATGATCTTATCTCGGTCTCATGACCCGAGTCAAAGGTTTGGGGGGTTAAATAGGGTTGACTCAGGTTTTTTTCTTTATCCTTTTTTAATATTTTTTTTCAATTTCATCATTCAATGTTGAATTGATTAGGAATGAAGATTCATGATTTGTTTTGGTTTGTTTTCTATTGGGTTATACTAGTCTCATGATCTAGGTATGACAGGTTAACTTGGGTTGGTTTGGATTTTTCTTTATTCTTTTTTTAATTGATTTTTTAAATTTTATTATTCAACTTTGAGTTGATTGACAATTAGGCTTCAGTATGTTTTTTGATTTTCTTTGTATGAGATTGGCATAGTCTCATGGTTTTAGGTTGTGGATTTTATATGTTAACTTGAGTTGAGTCAGGTCGATCCAATATGTTATCGTTTCAATATTTTAAAAAAAAGATGTTGTATTGAATATTTTTTTAATCAAACAATTTTTTTTGTTGTTGTATAAGTTGCTTTTGAACTTACCAAGTTGAAATTAAATTATATAAAATAAATCTCTACATAGTTTTTTTTAAAAAAATAAGTTAGCAATGTTAGATGTTTCTTTCATCTTGAATAAAAAAAATTGATCCAACCCATGAATAGCATGCGTGAATCATCTCGTAAAAAAAAAGGTTATTTTGCGAAGAGCTTTTCTAAACTATATCTCCTCACAACCACATATAGGCAATCTTTATGTCAGCATTGCTTCCATGCTATAAATAAAATCATGCTCATTGTAGGCAAAGGTTAAATTGCAATTTTCTCCCCACAATCAGCTACCATTAAACTCCACCTTCAATGAGTTCAATGGATCCATCATTAAACGAGATGAAACGGTACTCGTTTGCTTCTTCTTATCTAGGTCCAATTGGATCCTAGGTGCAACACTATCATATGAAAGCTCTTTGATTATCTAATTTTGTGGTCCAAACTATACGTAGAGAAAGCTATTTGATTGTGTCAAAAGAGCCTGGTTATCAGGTTTGTGAACTAACTAGTAGCAATAAGTATAGACATCAATGTATTGATTTCCTGTTAAAATGTGAATAATAATATATTTAGATTTGGCCATCCCTCCGTTATTAGTTTATGATTTTGTGGTTCTTTTAATACTTATTAGAAGCAAGCATGTGCCCATGGGCTCTACTTTTACAGGTTTTGTTTACCACTAAGATCTTTCTTTTTGAATCTATCTGCAGGCAGGAATAACTGATGATTTTGACTACTTGGATCTTTTACAAGTTATTCCACTCGACTCTGACACAGCTCATAAGCCGGAAGCCGGATGGAGGGGTCACTGAAACTGAAATGATTCGATCGTTATCCTAGAAGCCATTGTTTTGCCACTGAATGTGATATTGTTTAACCATGGATTTCTCATGAAAGACCTTTGATTTTGTGCTTGGGTTTGATAGGAAGACCATTCAGCCAAGATTGTGTTTTTCCTTAGAATTTATATTGTGTTCCATTCGGCCATGATGGGTTTTTGGCATGAGATAGTTTTAGGTAACCTTGGTTTGTTCATGATAATGGGTGCAATCCGATCTCTTTGATGGTTCATTCTACCAAATCATGTTAGCCCATGTATGGGTCTGATTTGGGCAACAAACTAGGCTTGTTAAGAGCTTGTATCAGTTCTGATTTGATTTATATTAATGATTATGGGTTTGGACCACATGGAATCCAAAGTTGGCTTGGGCTAATTAAGATGTTAGTATTCTTTTCTTACAAGGATTGGCAAAATATTATCATAAAATTAAAAGGGAAATTCATTCATTACTATCATAAGATTGACGCAAACACTGAAAAAACTTGATGAACATTAGGAAAACAAAAATTTCAGAAGGATATGACATGTTCTTGAAACCTTGATATGGTACCAACTTATGTAAACCTCGTGATCACATGATCACACAACTCATAATCAAGTTTAAGATCTTATCCTAGAAAGCTGAAAGAGGTCTGATAGAAGTGTGACACAATGAAAACCTGTCTCAAGGCACCGGCATTATTAGAATGAAGTCGAATGATGCCACAAAACCAGTTAATCTTCAATAAGTCAGATTCAGTTCGTTTAAAAACCAAAGAATGCAAGAATCTCTCTCACACATTAAAACTGAAAAGTTTAGAAGTATTTTTCATTAAAGATTTTTTTTTTTTTTGAATTTTAGGCTTCACATGTGTTTAAATAGTTATGAGAAATTAACCCTAATGGATCTACCATTATAGGCTTAATTGATCCACTTACAAAAAATAACTTAAAACCTTTATTAGGAAGCCCAAATTCTGATCTAAACAAACATTGGATCTTAGCTGAAAACCAGAGTATTAGTATAAAAATAATAATGAAAACAGCAAGTCTGGACAATAGCTTGTTGATGTCGCATATAATAGAAAGAAAAAAAATATATCTTAATTTCCTAACTTAAATAACTTTTGGCTGAGATCCAACTTTTTAAATACTTTAGGACTGCTTAACGAACTTTTAAAGTCCTTTAGATGCTAGAAAATCTGATCGGAATAGGAATTTAATTGTTAAAGTCTTCTTTCCTTGTAGAACTAGAATTTCCCTTCAGAATATGGAAAATATTCTTGGAAATTAATTCTCATTATAGCCACCCATCACTTTCCTCCCTTGATTAGGAGAATCAAATCTTTAGCATTAAATAATCCTTTCAAGCCTATGATTCAAACTTGACAGCCCCTTTTAGTTTACTTGTATGACTAGGAAACTTACTTATTTCTTGCTAAATATTCGCTTAAATAATATGGATAATAATGAATGAATTTTCCTTTCAATTTTAGGATAATATTTTGTTGATCATTGTAAGAAAAGAATCTCAACATCTTAATTAGCCCAAGCTAATTTTGGACCCTATATGATCCAAACTCATAATCATTAATATAACTTAAATCAGACATAATACAAACTCTCAACAAGCCTACTTAGCTGCCCAAATCAGACCCATACGTGGGCTAATCTAATTTGGCCGAATGAACCATTAAAGAGATTGGACCGAACCGGTCATCATGCACAAACCAAGGCTGCCTAAAACTATCAAATGTCAAAAACCCATTATGGTTGAATGGAACACAAACGAAATTCTAAGAAAAACACAATCTTGGTCGAATGGCCTCCCTATCAAACCTAAGCACAAAATCAAAGGCCCTTCATGAGAAATCCATGGTTAAACCATATCATTCTCTCTCTCTTCAAGAAGAATCATCCCCAAATCTTTAATAGGAATAATGATTTTTTCATAATCCTGTTGTTTTAGCCTTAAGAATTCTCTTCTTGTTAACACTTACCCCCAATAACACTGGTATGGACATAGAGCCTGATAAGGATTTCAAATAAGTACGTCTAACTAACCACTTACGCACATAATTTTGAATAATAACAATGGCTGCCCTCTTTTGTTTTTCATGCTTGCGGTGTTGTTCCATTAAAGCTTGATGATCATAGAATAATATTTTACACTTATCAACTTCTCATTTTAAAACCCCTACACCAAGCCTTAGTTTTTTCTATTCTTGCTCTGGAATCCTTTTTTATTCCCTCTCCCTTGTTGAATACATGACACCTTTTTAATATACCAAAAGACTCAATTCAATGCAACCAATCAAAGTGAGAGGCTTTCGCGACGCAACCTAATTATGAATATAGACTCAAGAATCAATAAATATACTGAAAACAAGCAAAATAAAACTATAATTACAATTTCACGAGTAGCAAAGCAAATTCGCACGAATTATGGATGAAACGAAGATGTAGAATAAAACAAAAAAAATAATGAAGACACTTATTTGACTCTTAAATAACCCAAATATAATAGAAATACATAGTAGACAAACACGTTTTGAAACTTGACGCAAATCTAATTGTTACGCAATTTTAAAGCACCAGAATTGAAACCCGCACCTAATGATATCAAAATGATCTAAAATTCAACATGTAGAGTTTATAGATTGTTCTCTTATGCCTAGGTAACAAAACCCATGTATGATTAATTTGCAGTATAATTAAACCCCGAATAGAAACTTCAAGCAAACAATATTGAAATAAGCTCAAATTTAATATATTATGCGATTTCACCCCTAGTAAAATTATATGAAATTTAAATTAATTCTAAGGTGGTTTACTTAGGGTTCTCTAAGAGTTATGTTTCTGTGGCAGAATTGCAACAAGCTTTGAATAACGTCTTTTTTTCTTCTTGTTTTTACTTTTATTTTACTAATATGTTTATAGACAGTAACAAAATAATTTTTTTTTTTACTAGGATGCTACCGACACAAAAAAGAAGAAGAAGAAGAAGAAGATTGATGCAAACACTAAAAAAACTTAATGAATACTAGGCAAACAAAAAATTCAGAAGGATATGACATGTACTTGGAACCTTGATTTGACACCAACTTACGTGAACCTCGTGGTCACGCAAACCACAATTAGGATTGTGATCTAATCCCAAAAAGCTGAAAAAGGTCTGATAGGAGTGCGACACAATAAAAACATATCACAAGGCATCGACACTATTGAAATGAAATCAAATGACGTCATGAAGCCAATTAATCTTTGATAAGTCAGATTCAATTCATTCAAAAACCAAAGAATGCAAGAATATCTCTCACGCGTTAAGACTGCAAAGTTCTGAAATATTATTCATCAAAGGTTTTTTTAAAAAAAATTTAGGCTTTACATTTGTTTAAATAGTTATGAGAAATTAACCCTAATGGATTTATCATTGTGGACTAAATTGACCCACTTATAAAAAATGGCTCAAAACCTTTACTGGTAAGCCCAAACCATGATCCAAACAAACATTGGATCTTAGCTGAAAAAAAAGTATTAATTAAGCTCAAATATAGAAATGATAGTGAAAACAAGTCTGGACAGTAGCTTGTTGATGCCACATATAATAGAAATAAAAACAAGATAAAATATCTTAATTCCTTAGCTTAAATAACTTTTGGTCGAGATCCACCTTCTTAGATACTATAAGGTTGCTTAGCCAACTTTTAAAGTTCTTTAAATGCTAGGAAATCGTATCTGAATAAGATTTAATTGTTAAAGTTTTTTTTCCTTGTAGGATTAGGATTTCCCTTCAGAACATGAAAAACATTCTTGGAAATTAATTCTCCTTGTTGCCACCAATCACTTTTCTTCCTTGACTAGAAAAATCAAATCTTTAGTATTAAATAATCCTTTAAAGTCTAGAATTTAGATCTTACATGCTCTTTAGTTTCCTTGCATGACTAGGAAACTTTCTCATTTGTTACTAAATATTCTCCTAAATGAAAGGGATAATAATGAACAAATTTATCTTTTAATTTTAGGATAATATTTTGTTGATCCTTATAAGAAATCCAAACATCTTAATTAGCCCAAGCTAACTTTGAACCCCATGTGACCCAAACTCATAATCATTAATATAACTTAAATCAGACATGATACAAGCTCCTAACAAGCCTACTTTGCTGCCTAATCCAGACTCATACATAAGCTAACTTGATTTAGTCAAATGAACCATTAAAGAGATTGGATCAAACCCGTCATCATGCACAAACCAAGGCTGCCTAAAACTATCATATGCCAAAAACTCATCATAGTCAAATGTAACATAAGCTAAATTCAAAGGAAAAACACCATCTTGCCCGAATGGTCTCCCCATTAAACCCAAGCACAAAATCAAAGACCCTTCATAAAAAATTCATAGTTAAACCGTATCAGAATGTCCCCTCACGTGCACACCAAATAAAGTGAACACACCGCACACGCTAACATGTACAATGCATACACTTGTTTTTTTTTAAAATAATATTTGATATATACTAAAATACCAAACAATCACTCAATCAACTTTCTTATAACCAAAAGATCAGGTTTAAAATACAAGAAAACCCTTAAACACCAGTCAAAAATAATTTACTTTTAAGAATATTTTAATCATTTTTTTTTAAATAACTCCTAAACTCTAATTAAATAAATATTACTTTTCAAGATAATTCAATCATTTTATAGTGCTTAAAATTTAAAAATATAAAAAAACCCTAGATGTAGTTAAATAAATTTTGCTTTTAAAGGTAATTTATATATTTTACTATGCTGTAAAAATATAAAAAGACCACACTATTTCTATTTAATGTGATAATAACCAATAAGTCCTAGAAAAGAAAAAAACATATTGCATTCAATAACAAATTCATTGATTTTTTTATTTAGAAAAACAATTTCATTAATACAAGTTTTAATCCAAAATACAAAGCTTCTAGGTGTACAGTGAATTATATCACTCACTCACTCACTCACATGCTTTAAATTGAAATTTACTCTCTTTTTAATTGAAGTTTAAAATTGAAATTTACTCTCTTTTTAATTTAAGTTAAAACTCTTTATTGACCTACTTGATCGAGACTAAGGAAGAGCAAATCTTCTCTATTATTCACTTTCTAAATTTACTCTCTTTTTAATTTAAGTTCAAACTCTTTATTGACCTACTTGATCGAGACTAAGGAAGAGCAAATCTTCTCTATTATTCACTTTCTCCCTTCTCTTTGATGCCCCCTCTCATTCTTCCTCTCCCGACTGTAACTAATACATGCTTAGCAGTTTTCTTCCAAAATCATTTAAGTAATTACTTTACAAATCAATATCAAAAGTTCGGAGCAGGGTACATCATCACCATTTCTGAGCCCCCTTTGCAGCCCAAATAAAAATTAACCAAAATAAACATTCTGATATCATAATTAAATTTTAAAAAATAATAAAAAATATTATTTTAATACATTTATAAATAAATAAATAAAAACACTTTATAAAACAAACAACTGTCACACTTTCAAATCCCCCCTCCAAACAAGATTTGCTTTCCAGAAATGAAATGAAACGTTATTATTTGAAAAGTTGAGGAAAGGTGTGGTTTAAAAAGATAGAAAAAAAATTAACAATTAATTGTGGAAACAGATTCTGATTTTAAAAGAAGCATGTAATCCCGTGCTTAAGGGATTACTACTTAAAAAGCTAAAAATAATAAATATAGATTTGATTTTACCAAACACTGTCATGTTGAAATTTAAAAGCACTGTAAATAGATCCACATTTCATAACATTCATTGGAGATGAACTGTAAATACAACCAATAAAACAGTGATACCAAGGGGATATTATATTCAATTATTCACAATATTCTGAACGATAATTGAAGATTACCAAGTTGGTGACACATCATGATAAAAAGTAATTCAAGACAGTCCTGCAGAGAAAGAAACAAGGATAACGAACACAATCGAAAGCTCCACGAGGCAGGATACAAATTTGAAGAACTACATTCAGCTTACGCAATCTTTATATACATTGTCTGTTCACGTTTCAATGCACACTGGATGCGTAGGACTGGCACAAACTCTATCATACAACATGGCCAATCTATAAATAATCTCTTCATTCTCGAACATGATGCCTGCAACAGTCAACCCAGAAAATCAACTCTACATGTACTTGCCCACACTGCAGCCATATTCAACTGCATTCAAGTGTTATTTTGTTGAAAGAAATAACTTCAACATATGGTGTAACATTTTGGGCTCAATGCATCCAACTTGCAATCTATTTTTCCTTAATGGTTCAGCTATCAACTGCTAGCTAGTGCATTAGTGTCTGAAAAGAAAGATCAGATCATTGTTTATAAGAGAATGAAAAGTAGAACCTGCTCAAAGGGCCATCTCAGCCTGTAAGTTAGCAAGTTCTTCTTCCTCAGCTGTGCGTTTTTGAGGAACTGGTTTCTTGCCAGCTGGGACCTGCACTGGAGCAGCAGGAGCTGTTGTTGCTGGCTGAAGAAGCTGCTCTTCCAATTCAGCTCCTTCCAGTTCTTCAAGTTCTGCCTCCAATTCATCCTGAAAAGTTCCAACTATTTTAGATGCTCCAGCAGATGAGAACTTATGCACAATTTCAAGAGCTAGGGCTTTAGAATTGAAAGAATTGAAATCAGCAATTGAAACACTGACCTCATCGAAATCAGCTGCAGCACCAATGGGGGTTGATAATGCTTCTTGAATCTGTTTCATGTTCTCTGTCTGCTCATTGATCTCATCCATCGTCTTGTCCACGTCATCAATATTCCTATAATCCATCATTTTCACATATATTAACCACATGTATTCGTATCATACAACTTCATTATTCAGATATCAACTGGACCAAGTTGAAGCCAAATAAAGATGGTGTTTACAAGTTAGCAACCATTTGAAAAGAAATACTTAAAGGGAACAAGAGAATGATAAACACAAACATTTTCAGGGTGAAACAAGCTTTATACGGTTAAGATTTGGGCACAGCAACCAGGAAAGTGAATATGTTGCCACCAAAGACAATAAGTAAACCATGCGTGAAGATTCCATTAATATGTTTAACTGATAAAATTGGTACATACGTTGCTTTCTGCATTGCCTTCATAGCGGCTGCACCAGTTCTTAACGCATCTACAGTTTCAGTAGTAGCTTTTGCACCTTCTAACATTATCATCTGCAACATTGACATCCAGAGCACAAAATTTAAGGTTTTACTCATTTAGCCAAAACTTACACAGATTTATTAAGATACAGCTGAACCAAAAGCAATAGTAAAAACACCAGCTGACCTGATCATGAATGCGCAATTGAAAGTTTCCAAGTTGTTCTATTTGCTGCTCATACAGCCTCTTCCTCTTCAAACATTGAATTGCAGCTGAAAAAAGCATTGTCAATCAGTGTTTGACTAGCAAACAACCCAAATTTTATAAATAATGCTGCACTTGTTTCAAGATATATATATTCATGTAATAGATGTCTATCTGATAAAAACCATTGCCAACAGTTCTTCACTTGATTACAGTATAAAGATGATAATCCACATCCATAGTCACAAGATTCAACAAGCCACGATGCTAAAGCATAAAAACATTTCAAAGTATAAGATTTAATAGCTCAGTAGAGTTGTCGATTTCAATTAAGGAGTTATCCACAAAATCATTATATAAGTAAAGAACTCCTAATGAGAATATCAGAAATACGAGAATCAATGAAGATTGAAATCAAGACACCATGACAGGAGTTGGATAACTGAAAGTCACTTGATGTTCCATGCAAAAGCAACGAGGGGACATTGACAGCAAAATAATGCGAATATTTAGCCATAAAAAAATGAGAAGCAATGAAACAGAGACATAGATCTGCCAACTTTCTGTAGCCCATTAAGTACACACTATAATCCATGCATGTGCATTGTAAAAGTTAAGGAAATAAAAAGGTCTATAGCATTATAATCCAATTGCGAACATCAAACATCATAAATGGCCATTACGAACAAGCAATATCATACCCCTTTTGTTTTTCCCTCGGGTGAATTCCTTAGCCTTTTCAACTTCGGCAGCTGCCTTTTTAAGGAGCACCTTCTCCTTTTTCTCTAGCATTTCAAGTGTCTATATAATGCGGAGAATTAACATCTAAGTTAAATAATAATAATAAATAATAATAGAAGAACAATTTTACATGTACAACTAAAAAAAGTCTAACTAACGCATAAATATAAAAAAATTTAGTTCCTAATCATAAATCCCAGATGACTCATTCTCATAACCAACAAGAAATTCATCAAAAAAATAAAAAAGAAGAAGCCCATGACTACAATAATAATAACTTTCGAAACACATAATTTCAATTTTCAAAATAAAAGGCAGCGAAATCTAACAAACTAAGGATAAGGAAAAAAAGAATGAAAAAAAACCCGACCTCGTTTAATTTGTCTAACGTAGTTAGAGCATTGGTTTCCTGCTTAGGTTTTCCAAATAAGCGGTTAAACATGGCGGATTGTTTTCGTTTAAAAACCCTGTCTGTATGTTTTTCCTCGCGATCTTCTACATCGCAAACACAAAACTTAACGTTAGAATATCAAATCAAACCCAAAATCCAAGAATCAAGACAGATAGATCTACTTAAATCGATTTAAATTCAATTGAATAAAAGATCATGATAGAAACAGACCTGTGAAAATCGATCGAATTCAGAGAATAGGGTTCTTGATGATGTTGAAGAACACAGAGAGAGAGCGGAGTTTTTTTGTTTTGGGTTTTTTTTTTTTTCCCCTTTCCCTCTTAAGCGTGTTGTTCTTGTATTGGAGAGAGAGGAGGAAGCTACTTTGCACTAATTCGTTCTTTTTCTTTTTTTTGGGGTCCCACTTTCCTTACTCCTTGAGATTTCATTGACTTCTTTAACAAAATACTTCAAAGACTTTTTACTTTCTTTCTTTTTTTTCTCCTGAAGAGGGACAGGGGAGGAAAAGGTTAAAAAAAATAAAATCTCTTGAGGCTTATCAAAATTTTAATTACAGCATCAACAATATTGTTAGAAAAATCTAATAAAATAAATTTAATAACACTAAAAAAAATCATAAATAATAAACAAAGTAAATTACATGAGTTATTTAAAAGTATCGAGGCTTATTTGCCTTTGAGCTACTGATGTAGTACACTCTGATCATCATTTGTGATTTTTTTTTGGTATTATTGAATTTATTTTATCGAGATCTTTCTAACGATACCGATAGTGTTGTCATTGGATTTTCGATATGTCTTTATAATCTTCTTTCTTTCTTTCTTTCTTTCTTTTCTCTCTCTCCTTTCTCCTTATTGAATCTTATGTCTATTAATTTTACAATTTGAGAGAGTTGCAAATGACATTTAAAGCTCGGGAATCATAGATATCTATAAACTATATTATTTTTTAAAATATTTTTTATATTGTGTTATTTTATTAATTTTGTTTACCATGCTAGAATCCCAAAAACTCCATATTTTAGTAATAATATGGTCTTAGGTTTTTATTGTTTAGTGGTAAGGTCGACTCCCACCTATTTAGGTTGAATGGATTTTTGTGTGAAAAATCAAGATAAAACACAAGGTTCTTTTTATATTGTCTAATGCAAGTTCAAGGTCACAGACAAAAGGTGTTCAAATTCAATATTCTACTCATTACATTTTTTTTTTTTTTGAGTGTTAAGTGTTGAAATTTGTTTTAATAAAAATATGGTTAATTGGCATATTTGATGCTAAATTTAAAGTAGGTTTCATTTAATTTTAAGGTCAAAACTTTGTTGGAAATTATCTTTTACATAAGTTCTTTAATATGAAATATTAACATGGTTAAAACAAATTATGAGTAAATGATAAATTGATCTAAAAAATCCTTGGTAGACATGTTTGTTATAAATTCAAAAACCTTCTATCTTACATAGAAAAAAAATGCAACTCTATCTGAACTTATCTTTTAAATAATCTAAACTAATAACATAATTATAGAGAAAATAATGCTAACTAATCTTGATAAACTTCTTTCCTAGCCAAATTATCTTTTTACCAGCCGTAAAAAGATCTTTACTAATCTAAACCAACAAAATGACATTTACATATTCCATTCACTACATGGAGTCCTTAATGCTATCAGAAACTCATATGGTAGCCTTTGACTTACTTATTTTAAAAATATTTCATATCAAACAAGAAGAATTAACTAGTTAGAAATTAATTCTTATTTTATAAGGCACCAGGCTTTTGTTCAGTAAGGATTCTTCGACAATTATTTCTTTTAGATATTTTTTTATTATCATATATGATGAAGGGTGAAAAATAATCTTAAACTATTGTCTTATTTATTTTTATTATTTTAAATCTTATTTTAATTAGTTTGAGCTTTATTTAAATTGAGTGCATGTCTGACCTATTAGTTTTAAGATTTACATATAAATACTCTTATATGTAAGGGTTTTTAAGGAGTTGAAGAATTTTATTTAGAAGTTGTCGCATATTGTGTGGTTATTTCTCTTTGTGTGGTTGAGTGATTCTCATACTAAGTTTTTGATTGAACTTGCAAACTCTTCAAAGAATTGATCAACTCCATTGTAATTTATACTTCTCGTTTGCGTCTTGTTATAAGCGTAGGGTGGGGTGATCAATTGCTTATAATTTTGGTTCTTCAAGGCAAGGTTCTTGTTGGATCAAGTAGCAAACGTTTCTTCAAACCTTAAATTAACAATCTAAGGTATAATTCCATATCAGTTTGGTATCAGAGCAAGACTAATTTCATGTTATATCTTTTTAATTTTCATCATTACAAGTAATTCTAGGATTTTTTTTTTTAAATCTTGCCATATCTAGGGTTTGTGTTTTTGTTTTTGTTTTTCCTGGTTTAATTTTTTTTCTCCAAGGTTTTGGCTATTACAAAAAAAAAAACATTGAATCTTTATGGTGTTTTGGTGGATCTTGATTAAAAATAGAAGGAAGAAGAAAATCAATTTTCGATAGGAAAAGAAAAAAAAGTCTTGAAGTTGCTTAGAGAAAAAAAATATAAATAACAAATTGTGTTCATTTTGGACTTGAAAAATTCAGAACCTATTAAAAAAAACATCAAAATCACAAATGTTGAAAGGATTCTTAGAGAAGCAATTCAAAAAATTTAAATCTTGCATGAACTACGATTTAACTGGAATTTGTCTTAAAAATTCTTGGTAATCTTGATTGTTTTCTTGCAAATCTGGGTAGAATAGAATTATCTTGCATCAATTTTTTTAGTTTCTTGATTTCTTGCATCGATTTATTTATTTTCTTGAATTTTATAGTTTTCGTTGTTTTTTAATATAATTCTTGCTTTTATTTTGTTTCTTCGTTTTCATCATTGTATTAGCGCAAATTTACATTGCTACTCATAAGTTTGTCCTCAAGTTTTGTTTTGAAAGTTTGAATATTTCTTAATTATTGATTGTTTTAAATATAAAATAAATCATTGTGTAGTTTGGTTAATTGTTTGATAAATCAATAAGTTATTTTTAAGAACTAAAGTACAAGAATAGAGTGGTAAAAGGCATAGCGAGACTATTAGAGTGAAAAACCTAATAAATTATGTGAAACATAAAAGGAGTTAATTTTATTGTAAGTAAACTTTCCTTGCTACTAACCTTTATTTCAAGTATGAATAATGTCTTCAAAAAGTGTTGAAGAAAAAAAGAAGAGAACTGTGGAAGAAAGGCAGAATATAATGGAAGTTATGATGAAGGTGTTAATGAGTAAACTTGATGAGATGATTAATAGACAAGGAGTTCCTAGTCGTAAGGAAAAGGAAGTTGAAATGCCTACCATTAGGGTTATAGTGAATGAAAAGAGTGTGGGAGATAATTTTAAAGATAAAGAATAAAAAAGTTGCTATAAAATTGGTAAAGGAGCAATAAAGAGAGAACATCTTTCATACTAGATGTCACATTAGTAATAAGGTGTGTATTATGATTATTGATAGTGGAAATTGTGTTAATGTTGGTAGTACTATACTTGTTAAGAAATTAAATCTAAACATTGTTAAGCATGATAAACCTTATAAGTTTTGATGGTTGAATGCATGTGGTGAAGTTATGGTGACTAAACATGTTTTGATTTATTTTTTTATTGAAAAGTATAAGGATGAGGTTTTATGTGATGTGGTTCATATGCATACTAGTCATTTATTATTAGGAAGACCTTGACAGTTTGATAGGAAGGCTAAGTATGACGGGTTCAGTAATAGGTATACTTTGAAGAAAGATGGAAGGATATACATACTTACATTATTGTCACCTAAAGAGGTTTATGAAGACCAATTAAAATTAAAAAAGAAAGATGAAGCTGAAATGGTAATACAACAATGTGAGGTTGTCGTTGCCATGTAAAAATATGTACAAAAATCATTAGTATGACGTGCTTAACTAAAATCATTATCAGCTACTATTTACATACAGTATTGTTGGAGGCAAAAGATGGCAAAATAAAAGTTTCTAAGAAAAAGAGAAAGCAAAGTCGAGGAGACAAATAAACCATATGAGGTCATGAGTTTAAAGAGTGAAAATAAAGTGAGCCTTAAAGGAAAAAAAAAATAAGAGAGGAGAGAAAAGACTCAGATTCGGCTAAGGGATACAAAAGGTCAATTAAAACTGAGAGTGGAAAGAAAAAAATAAGGATGAGAAAAGAAGAGTACGTAGAAAATATAGGTAAATACTTAAGTTTCTTTATAAAAGAGAGCAATATCAAGAGTGCTTATTTTTCTAGACATACCTATGACTTTACTTGTGTATAAGGATGTATATTCTAACACTAACAATCTTGATTTTCTTATTTCAAGTATTGTTATATCTTTGTTATAAAATTTTAAGGATGATATAGAACAATCAAATTTGGATTTGAGCTTAATTTGTTATACTGTGCAAATTTACACCAACAAACATAATTTTTTATTCGATCGTTGGGTCAAGTTGAACTTTTACCAAAAGTTTTCAGAAATCTTTTTTTTTATCTTGAGTTAAAATTTCAGGTCAATTGAAGTTTGGTAAAGCTTTCTGATTAAGGGTTAAAGTTGTTGTCCAAATCTTGCTATATATTCCTGATGAGATCCATAGTGGTTTGCTATTGATAAATGGTGCAATCAATAATAGTATGATAAAGTATAGACATCTTATCCCTGAATTTGATAATATTATTAATGAGTTGCATGAATCTTTAATGTTTAGTAAGATTGATTTAAAAATTGATTACTATCAAATTAAGATGAAAGAAGGGGACATAGAAAAAAATAACTTTAAGACTAAATACATATTATTTGAATGGTTCATGTTATTTAGTCTTACTATTGCAAATAATAATTTAATGAGATTGATGAAACATATATTGTGTGCATTCATAAATAGCTTTGTTATTAATTACTTTGATGATATTCATAGTAAGAATTTAGGTGAACGTATTAAGCATTTATAATTTTTGTTTAATATGTTACAAAATAAATTGTTATATGCTAATTTATTAAATTGGAAAAAATATTTTTCATTTAAAATAGTTTATAGTTTAACTTTACTGGATTTGATTTCTTTACTTATTGATGAAATGGTTAGACTTGATGGCAATATAAAAACACAGGTGATGAAAGTATTGTTTAAGAAGATACAACAATATATTGAGAGAAATAATGAGAACTATGCATTCCAAGCAAACAAAAGACAAAAAAGGGTTGTCTTGAACTGAGAGATTGAGTTTGGGTGTACTTACACAAATAAACATTTTCTAGATATAGGGAATCAAAATTAATATTTAGAGGAAATGGTTCATTCAGATCCCTTGAAGTAGTCAATGCCTACAAAGTAGATCTACAAGGAGAGTATAATGTTAGTTGTCATCATCCATTTTTGGGTTATTCCCCAAATGCATTTCATTCACTGTAAAAAAAATAAAAAAAAAATTGAAACAGTGTTGTTTTGAACGATACTATTCTCTTTCTTCCCCTGCATGCATAAAGGCAGGGAAGAAGGAGATTTTTGAATTTTTTTCGCGCTCTCTCTTTCTCTCTCCTAACATAACATGCCTTGCCACCATTAATGGAGAAACAGGAGACTCATGCCCCCCACCATGATGAAAAACAGAAGACCCATGCCCCGATTACCATGCCCTGCGCTTGGATAAGGTATGGTGACCCTCTCCTCCAACTGCCTATAAATACAGGGGAGAACTGGAGACACAATAGAGGGCGGGAAATTTTGGGGGACGAATGTGAGAGATTGAAGAAAGAATTGTTTAAGATATAGAGGAGAGAAAGAACGAAAAAAACAGAGGAAACAGAAACAAAAAAGAAAGAAAAAAAACAGAAAGCAAAAAAGAACGAACGAGACTGAAATAAAAGAGAAACGAAAAGGAAGAAAACAAGGGAAAGAACAAGACAGAGGGAAGCTGAGGGTGAACGAAGAGCAAAAGAAAAAGGAAACGCAGTGGAGTGAAAAGAGGGAAAAGAAAGCACGCAGAAAAAGATGAAGAATCACCGTCTTTAGCCGAGGTCTGCCACCACCGCCACTAGCACTGCCAATGCCACTGTCATTCTTCCTCAGCCTCTTGCCATCTTTTTCCCCTGTTAGTTTCACTGCAACACTCGAAAAGAAAAAAGAACAAATCTGCGCCTCTACAGAAAGGAAAAACGATAGTGGCCATCGTCCATTTCTTCTCACCACCGCGAACCACCGGCTGCCGCGACAACAACTCCAAGTGCCACCATGAGCAACCGCTAGCGACAACAACCATGCTCCTTCATTCCAGGTAATTCTCTCCCCCTCGTCTCTGTTTCCCGTTTCATCTTCTTGCATGTAGAATGTGCATGTTTCTGCAAGCAAGGAAAAATAATTACCCGGTTACTGTGCATGAGTAGAGTAACCGGCTAATTATAATTGATTGGTTACTGTGCATGGGCACAACGACCAATCTGGGTTGGATCATCAGCCCAGTCCACGCGGCTGGGCTGAGTCCAGCCTAATATAAGATAGTTTGTATTTTATTTAGGTCGGTCCCAGCCCAAATTTGTTTCGGGTTTGACCCAGTAAAAAAAATTTAAAAACTCTTTCCGACAAAATCATGATTTTCCCGCGTATTTTCTACTGAATTTTGATTAATATCAATTTGTATTTTTTATACCGTAAAAATACAGCTTCGGTATTAAAATACCCGGTTTTTGTCAAAACAAAAAATATATATTTTTGTTTTCATGCGTATGGCTAAGCCTCTCAAAGCTAAAAGAAAAATCATATTGTATTTTCATACAACAAAGAAAACTTCAAAAAATATATTTTAGCATGCATTTTGGGTTTAATAACCAGTTTATTAAAGTCATGAGAACTAGGCTAATATTTCAAAAAACCTAAAAAAATATTTTGTTTTATTTTAGTACCTGGGATTACGAATTTTCATGTAAAACGTATTCCCGATATTCCAAAGGTATTTCTTTTGTTGACATAGAACGGTTAGGTTTTTAACCGATAAGATAAAAACTTCCTTACTAAGGAGGACTTTTCTTACATCATAGATGGACCAACAATCAGAAAGACAATGAAGCCTTAGCATATATCAGACAATAAAATAATGTAACTTACCTTAAGTAAGGCGTATTTGGGGTGCTAATACTTTTCCTTTACGTAATCAATCCCCGTACCCGATCTTTGAGACTAGTTAGGGTTCTTAGTGACCAAAATATTAAGTGGCAACTCCCATTCTATTTTTCTGCTGATAAAAGACAAGAATTCCTTGTCTCCCATATTTTTCAGATAGATACACACACTTGAGGGTGGACGATCTCCGCGACGCCACATACGCGTGACATTAGTGTTATATTCAAAGTTTCTAATCTTTCTTTGTTTGATGTAGGTAATGATTTGAGGTTGAATTCTTTAGAAGAGATAGGGGATGATACGATCCTGGCTAAGACATCAAATGATCCATTAGGAGTGTCCATTGAGTCTATTCTAAGGTCTAAAATAAAGTGAATCCAAGAGGAATTCAATGGGCTAAGTCAAAAGGTTTGCGTTAAAAATATTTAAATTTTTCAGGATGAACCTTTGTCTACTCATCAGGTCATATATGAAGATACATAAGAAGTCTGGATGCAATTCCAAATGGGTTGGAAACTAGACATATATGTCTTTCCAACAATACATGGTAGGTTCGTTAATTCATTCAGACGAGAGAAAACGACGTATTTTAAGTTGGCCATAGAATTTGTTAGCAAAGTGTGAAAACATATATAAAAAAAAAACATTGTTTTTTTAAAGAGTCATGGATTTCATTCATTACAAGAAATCCTTAATATTATTGAGAACTTATGTGGCAGCCTTTGGCCATAGTTATCGGACCCGACCCGAGGGTTGACCCGGTCAAGGATCAAGGTCTTGGGTTACACGGGTTGACCTGGGTCAACCCGAATCAACCCGGAAAAATTAAAAAAATTTGAAATTTTAATATTTCATATGAAAAAATTAATAAACAATCCATGTGAATATAAGTTATACGTGTTATAAATAATGAAATTTAAAAGATTATTTCAACAGGTTTTTTTTATTTCACATTGAAAAGATATTATGTTGGTATGTTATCCTTTTAAGTTGAAGTATTTAAACAAAAAAAGTTTTTTATCCCACATTGAAAAAACATAACTTTTTTTTCTTGTAAACATAGAGTATATATACTAAAGGGTTTCAAATCCCACTTTGAAAAAATAATTTTTTTCTTGTGAATATAGAGCATATATACTAAAGGGTTTCAAATCCAACATTGAAAAAATAAAACATTCTTATAGTATTTATATACTGAAGTTTGAAAAGGGTTAATATATATATATATATATATATATATATATAAAGGGTCTCTAGCTAGGAGAAAAAACACATTTGAAAAAAAAAACGGGTCTTAACCGAGTTTTGTCGAGTAGCCCGAGTCATGGGTCAACCTAGCAGGCAACTAGGTTTTGCCGGGTTTTTGCTATCCCGGTCTTTTGCTTTACCTGGATCGGTCCAGCCACCGGGTCCGGGGTTGATTTGTCGGGCCGGTCCATATTTAATAACTATGCATTTGGCTTACTTGTTTTACAATAATTTTATATCAACCAAGAAGAATTAATTGATCATAAATTAATTCTTGTTTTACAAGTCATTAGGCTTTTGTTCAGCAATGATTTTTCAATAATTATTTCTCTTGAGTATTTTTCACTATCATATGTAGCAAAAGGTGAAAAATAATCTTAAACTATTGTTTCATTTATTTTATTTTTTAAAACCTTATTTTAATTAGTTTGAGTTTATTTGAATTGAGTGCATGTCTAACCTATTAATTTTAATATTTGCATATAAATATTCTTATGTAATGATCTTTATTTAGTTGATGATTTTTTATGAAAGGTTACAACATATTATGTGTCTTTTTTCTCTTTGTATGGTTGAATGATTCTCATACTAGCTTCTTGATTGAACTTGCAAGCTTTTTAAATAATTGATTAATTTTACTGTGATTTATACTTTTTATTCGCGTCTCGTTATATGAATATTCTTATATAAGGATCTTTATTCAGTTGATGAATTTTTATAGAAGGTTACCGCATATTATGTGTCTTTTTTCTCTTTGTATGGTTGAATGATTCTCATTCTAATTTTTTGATTGAACTTGTAAATTCTTTGAATAATTAATCAATTTTATTGTGATTTATATTTTTTCGCATCTTGTTATATAGATAGATGTAGGTAGGTGATCAATTATATATATATATATATATATGTTTGGTTTTTCCGGACAAAACTCTTGTTTGGTAAAGTTTCATACTTTTCTTCCAATCTTAAACAAGGTACAATTCTCATAGCAAACCCATCCATGATCCAAATCTCCACTTTAATTCTCACTATGTTAAATTGTATGCTAAGACTCTTTGAGTAAAATTCGAAATGCTATATAAAGCTTAAAATAAAATAGGTATAAAGATATTAAATCATATTGTTGGACACAAAAAGAAAAAAGAAAAACTAAAGATATTAAGTGTTAAGAGGCAATGTTTGATATTTAGGTATAATTATATTTTTTATATTTTTTAATTTTTTAAAAATTTTAAATTAATATATTTAAATTTTTTTAATAATTTTGATTTGTTAATATTAAAAATATTATTTTAATATATTTTTAAATTAAAAATATTTTAAAAGTCAATGACGAAAAAACCGTAACTATAGAAGAATCCATCCTGTGGTTTCGCGTGGAGTATTTATTCTCTCATATGTTCTGTTAATAAATCAGATTTTAACACGTGTACTTCAGTAATCAAATCAAAGCTAGAAGGTCAAAAGAAACAAACTACCATGGTCCTCACTGCCACCCAATCTTCTCCCTCTGTATTCCCCACCCCCCCCCCCCCACCAAATTTAGGGTTTTATTAGTAAAACACAACAAGCCTTAAGTCCCTGCGTTACAGCTTTCTCTCCGCCAAAACCAAGCAATGGGTGACCAGGCCACGCCTCCAGCACCAGAACTCGCAGAGATGGCCATTAGCGACGGCCCTTCTCTTAAGCACCCATTCTCCGACCGGGCCCCGGTCCGATCAATCGTTTGTCGTCCCGATGGAGGAGCTGGGCTGGCAGGCCAACGAGTCCGCGCCGGTGGGTGGGTGAAGACCGGGAGAGAGCAAGGGAAGGGTTCCTTCGCTTTCTTGGAGGTGAACGACGGATCGTGTCCTGCAAACCTTCAGGTTATCGTGGATGCTGGTGTAGCAGATCTGAGCACGCTTGTGCAGACTGGGACTTGCGTGTTAGTTGAGGGCTTGCTTAAGGTCCCCCCTGAAGGTACAAAGCAGAAGATTGAACTCCGTGTTGATAAGGTGCTCCATGTAGGCCCTACCGATCCTGCCAGTTATCCGATTCCCAAGACGAAGCTCTCCCTTGAGTTTTTGAGGGATCATATTCACCTTAGGGCCCGAACTAATACGGTATGCTTGCTTTGTGTTTGCAAATATTTACCGCATGATTGATTGAAAGCTGAAAGCGTGTAATGTCTTTTTTTTTAGATTTCTGCAGTTGCTCGAATTCGCAATGCACTTGCTTTTGCCACGCACTCTTTCTTTCAAGAGCATGGTTTTCTGTATGTTCATACCCCAATTATCACCACAAGTGACTGTGAAGGTGCTGGTGAAATGTTTCAAGCTACAACCTTGATTAGTGAAGCTGAAAAGCTCGAGAAGGAGCTCATTTTGAATCCTCCGCCTACTGAGGCTGACTTAGAAGCAGCTAAGCTTACCGTTGGGGAGAAAGGTAATATTGTTTCTCAACTCAAAGCTGCTAAGGCAACTAAGGAGGAAATTAGTGCTTCTGTGGCTGATCTTAAAATAGCCAAAGAGAATCTCTCAAGGGTGGAGGAAAGAGCTAAGCTTAAACCTGGTATTCCTAAAAAAGATGGCAAGATTGATTATGGTCAAGATTTCTTTTCCCGTCAGGCATTTTTGACAGTCTCTGGCCAACTTCAAGTTGAAACCTATGCTTGTGCTGTCTCCAGTGTCTATACATTTGGACCAACGTTTAGAGCTGAGCATTCTCACACTTCTAGACATTTGGCTGAGTTCTGGATGGTGGAGCCTGAAATAGCATTTGCAGATCTTCAGGTATTTTACAATGTGCTATTCTAAATGATTTATCTGGCTTTTCGGCATTCTAGCGTTTATTGTGCCTGTAATTGCAGGTTTTGGTCTTTATTTAACTGAGCTGTTACTGATATGTTGGCTGTCAACTAATTTACCCATCTACATGGTTTATATTATATGCTGTTGATGGATCTGATCAACAGTCTCCCTCATTATATTGGGTAAGAGGAAATGATAAACTGTGGGGTAGGGAGGGGCAAAACTAAGGGTTCTCTCATCCTTTTACGATCTGCTACCACATATTTAAGTAAAATTTTTTTTTTTGTGTAATCACATGTTTTGTACAAGATAATTGGAAAGTTCCTATTGTCTATTGTTGTTTTGAGCATTATTATATGTTGTGTATATGAACACTATTCTTGAATAAGAAACAACTTCTCATGTATGAAGTGAAGGTTATTCTTTTAATATACCTCTGTATTTTACACTGACTATAGTGTTAGAATCTTTTGTACTTCACATAGAGTAGGATTCTCAATTCCCTTTCTGTACATATATATGGTATGTGAAATATATTTCAGTTAGCAAATTTTGCATATTTTTTCAGGATGACATGAATTGTGCAGAGGCATATGTGAAATACATGTGCCAATGGCTACTCAACAAGTGCTTTGATGACATGGAACTTATGGCTAAGCTTTATGATAAAGGTTGTATTGATCGTCTAAGAATGGTTTCTTCAACCCCTTTTGAGCGTATTTCTTACACAGAAGCAGTGCAACTGCTAGAGGAGGCAGTGAGAGGTGGTAAGGAGTTTGAGAAGAACGTGGAATGGGGGATTGATCTGGCATCTGAGCATGAAAGGTATGCAAATCTGCCTCTGTAGCATGTTCTGTCCTTTTGATTTGCATGTATTGATGGTTTGGTTTGTCTATTCATACAGATACTTGACAGAGGATATATTTAAAAAGCCTGTAATTGTGTACAACTATCCTAAGGGAATAAAAGCATTCTACATGAGGCTCAATGATGATTCAAAGACAGTGGCTGCTATGGATATCCTTGTACCAAAGGTAAATCATTCCCATGCACATTTTTAAAGTTTGCGTACCATGTGCCCAATTCTTACATTTAACATGGTAGCTATTCACCTACCTACCTTTTTGCATTCATTCCAATTGGCTTTGTCATTTATTGCAGGTGGGAGAATTGATCGGTGGAAGCCAAAGGGAGGAACGCTATGAGGTTATTCAGCAGAGGTATGAGGAGTCTGCTTGAATTGTCCAACATTGTTTTATGCGAAGTTGCATGTACTTTTGTTTTCTTCTTACTATATTCGTTATGCTGATGATTTCATTTTTGTGGGGGCACTCTCCATTGCAGAATTGCTGAGATGGGACTGCCTATTGAGCCATATGAGTGGTACCTCGACCTGCGGCGTTACGGGACTGTAAAACATTGTGGTTTTGGCCTGGGTTTTGAGAGGATGATACTTTTTGCCACTGGAATCGACAATATTAGAGATGTCATTCCATTCCCCAGATACCCTGGCAGAGCAGATCTGTGATATTTTAGTTTTATATAGGTACACATTATATTTTTCTTTTTGCCTATAGAATTCGACAGCAGTTTGTTCTGCTGAAGTTCCCATAACTTCATTTGTTTTAGATTCAAACTTTAATTGCAAACTGAAATTATAGGCGACGAAGGTTTTCTCTTTAGGAAACATCTTTTATGCTAAATGGTCACTGATGCTGCGTGTGATGTTTGTCAATTGAATCTTTTTAGAAAACGTTTTCCTTTGGCAACCACCGATGACATGTTCTATCATTCAAGATGATAATGCATATGCCTATCTTACAAGCTTTGTCAGAGCCGAAGTCGAATTCTGTAGATTATTGTAGAGCTAAGACTGAAATTTGGTAGATATTTACAAATTTGGTAGATATTTACGTGCTGTTTCTGGGAAGGCATTGCAGCTTGTGCCATTCCAGCCAGTATCGGCATTGCACCGGTGCCATCTAAATCTTGAGTAAAAGTTTTTTCAAGCCCGAGAGAATTTGTTTATGATAAATAACCACAGCATGGTAGCACACGCGGGACGTGGAAATTTCCTTAAAAAATAATGCTTCTGATAGAATTAATTTAAGGAAGAAACTTAGCAGAGGAGAAGTCTGTTTATTGGATTTTTAAGCTTGTCTTTTATTGAAAATAACCTTGGCATTTATAGCCATATAATTCATAATAGAAAATATTAAAAAATAGAAAGAAGATACTTCCACTATTCCACTTCTAAAAAATTCAACAAAATGATACATATCTCAAAAACTAAGTTCTAGAGACCAAGTCCTATGCCTTTGCCTTGCAAGTCGCTACATGATCCTGTGCGATTTCCTGCACACAAATGGTCCTATCATTTCCGCCCGCTTACGAATCCATGTCCACGAGGATGAAAATAAGATAGCTCTTAGTAAAACACCACTTATTCTCTCAGGTAGCATCTTCTGTAGGTGCTCCTCTTCACTTGACTAAAACTTCGGACGTAGACCAGTATTTTCCCTTGCGAATTACACGATGATCTAATTGACTTCAGGCCATGGAATGATAGTAGAGGTATCTGATATAGGGGGAAGTTGGGGTGAGGCTGGAGTGACTTGCCCGTTATGCTTTCTTAACAAACTGATATCGAACATATTATGAATTTACGAACCAAGAGCAACACCAATCTATAAGCCACTGGATCAACTTTCCTAATGATTTGATAGGGACCGAAGAAATGCGGGGAGTTTCATAGAGGCCTGAAAAGCCATAGAGGTCTGTCTATAAGGCTGTAATTTTAAATACACATAATCCCCTACAATATATGAGATGTTTCGCTTGTGTTGAAATGCTTGACACTTCATGTGATTTTGGGTCAAAAAAAGATTGTGTCATAGCTCTTTTAAAATGGCATTGCGATCATGCAAGCACTCATCCACTGCTTGGATGCGAGAAGTACCTGGAACATATATCAACAAGGTTGGGGGTGTAGTGCCATAAACAACTTCAAAAGAGGTCATTTTGGTGGAGGAGTGAATAAAGGTGTTGTAATTAAATTCTGCCTATGGAATCCACTCAAACCACTTTTAGGATTGGTCACCAGCAAAGCATTGTAGATATTGCTCCAAGGTACAGTTCATCACTTCTGTTTAGCCATCAGATTAGGGATGATAACTTGAGCTTATGCATAACTGAACTCCTTGTAATTGGAATAATGCTTTCTAAAAGGAATTGAGAAACACCTTATCATGATCACTAACAATGGATGTTGGGGTTCCATGCAAGTGAACCACGTTGGTGACAAAAACCTTAGCCACAATTTGTGCAGCAGTAAAAGAATGTTTTAATGCAATAAAATGGGCATATTGTCAAACGATCTACAACAACCATGATAACAGTATACCCATGAGAAGGTGGCAGACCTTCGATAAAATCCATTGAGACATCAATCCATATCCGTGTAGGAATTGGTAGTGGTTGAAGCAATCCTATCGGTTTCATGTAGTCATTTTTGAACCGTTGGCATACATCATATTGTTGTAAAAACTCCTTAACCATCCTACACATTTCAAACCAGAGGAAGCTCTGCTTGATACGAGAGAGAGTTTTATGATACCCAAAATAACCATTGATTGGTGAGGAGTGACAGTCTACTAAGATCTTGGGAATTAAAAGTGAAGTGGGACTTAAATAAACTTTGCCTTTCTTAAACCACACGCTATCTCACTGGAGCAGTTGCTGAGTGAGTGGAGAAGACCTCTTTTTTAGCTTATCTTCATAAAAAAGGATCTTAGTAGACTTCATTTTGGAGTATGGACCACTAATCTTCAAAGGGTAGTGAAATAGACAAGAACTAGAACTCAACTACATGAGACAAAGAATCCATACCTTGTTTTCAAGCTCTCATTTATATTCAATCTCATAGTAGTAACCGAGTAACTTTGGCAGCCATTGTGTGTGTAGGAGTAGTAATTCGTTTGTCCAACAAGTACTTAAGATTTTTTTGGCTAGTGTGAACAATAAATGGTTTTCCTAACAAGTATGAACACCACTTCTTAATTGCCTTGATAATGACCAACATTTCTTTCTTATAGGTAAAAAATGTCAGGGCTGACCCTTTTAATGCTTCACTTAAATATACCACTGGGCAATTGTTCTGGGTAAGAATTGCACTGAGGTCAACTCCACTTGCATCATATTCCACCACAAATCTTTGGGAGAAGTTTGGAAGACATATACCAGTAGTGAAGTCAATGCTTCCTTTAGTTGTTTGAGGGCTATTTTTGATGCCTCATTCCAATGAAATCCTTCCTTACTCAAGAGTTGGGTTAGAGGGGCTGCTTGGGTTAGAAGGGCTGCTATACTTCCAAAATGATGATAAACTTCTGATAATACCTTGCTAACCAGAGGAAGCCACGCACCTTTTTTTGTTGTTGTTGGTCTCGGCCAATCCACAACCATTTGTATTTTTATTGGGTCTCCCGATACTCCTTGTTCAGAAATTTTATGCCCTATATATTCAACCTGTAAAATGCCAAATCGACATTTTTCTTTTTTTGCAAATAAAGAGTTAGTGGATAAGATTTGTAGTACAATTTATAAATGTGTAAGGTGGTCTTCCTATGATTTTGAATACACAAGGATATCATAAAAAACACCAAGATAAACTTTCAAAGATAAGGACGGAAGAGCTCGTTCATGAGGCTTTGAAAGGTTGCTGACATATTTGTAATGCCAAATGGCATCACTACAAACTTGTAATGACCTTCGTGGGTTCGAAAGGTTGTTTTAGAAATGTTTTCCTCTTGCACTCTTATTTGATGATAACCCGATTGCAAATCCAATTTGAAGTAAATTTTTGATCCATGTAGCTCATCTAATAATTCCTCAATCACAAGGATATGATATTTATCTTTGATTGTTATATCATTTTAACAACCGTCACTACTCATATAACACCACCTCTCTTACACGACCATCACATGTTAGTTACCATCGACATTAGTGCACCATCACCATGCTTTTATTAATAATGAAACCACAACCCTGACACCACCACTACTATAGTATAACAAGACCTACTCGACCCAACAATATCACTAATATAACTATTATCACGAATATAACCACTATAACTATGATATGATTACCTCACTACTTCTGTCATCAATATTAATATTTTTTTCATTTCATTACTACAACTCCATAATTACCAATGAAAAATAACCATATTATTTTTATAAGAAAATATTTTTCTTGGCATATAAAAACAAATGTCTCATTTTTAAGAAAAATTCTTACAAGAAAAAACCTATTTTCTAGGAGAATGTCTTTTGCAAAATTTAATTTTAATGAATTTAAGTTAACATGGACCCATTTTTAAATGATCTCAACTAGTGTTAGCATATTGATTTTTTTGTTGTTATTTTTAACCAACATGTCTTCATTTATTTTTCTTATTAAACTTACAACTTTTCTCCTAATTGTTTTACACATGTGAACATGTTTTTGTTAATTTAACCAACACTTCATGTTGGCTACCAATTTAACTAATTTAATAACATTGTTTTAACAAAATAAATGTCGTGTGTCATGTTGTTTAAAGGAGGGAAGGACATTACAAATTAATAGCATTATAGAATTAGCTAATATTAGATAGGTGCCCATGCTATTTCGTGGGCTAACCTAAATTTTTCATAGCATAAAAAAATAATGTTCAAACAATGATAGCCTTTTTCAATTAAGCAAGAAAAATTTGAGACACAAGTCATTGGTTTGAATGGATTTAATAAACTTGTTTAATTTAATAATATAATTTTTAAAAAAGCATCAACAAAAATAGGATGAAAAAAATGGCAATAATTAACTATATAAAAAAGTTGTGAATATCATACTTAGAAGGAAAATAAAGAAAAGTCGGTTGGAGATATATTGTCACTCCACTGTGTACCACCAGAAAGAGTTTGCTGAAACGGTTCCAATATCATTACGCATCGCTGCATGACGACACTAAAAGAGAATGAACATGTTGTCAAAGCAATGAGCTGGAAAGCAAATCAAACAAAATATCATAAAGTGAGCATCTCATGTTCATATTTAATCAATTAATTTAGTTTAATTAAATAACAATTTTTTCAAGATAAATTTAACAAAAAACGACAAATACAAAGACTCGAGATAACCCGAGTTATTTTTAAAATCAGTGAAAAAACTTATAAAAAGAAAATAAGAAAATACAGAGCCCAATCTCAAATTAAATAAATGTCAAAGGATGAACCTGAAAAACCATGAGCTTTTTTTTTTTAAAAAAAAAAGCAAACTCGGACAAATTTTCTAAACTTGGGTTAATTTTCTAAACTCACAACTCATGAAATCATAGACCCTGGCTCAATCAAGAAGATTGATTCTCAAACCAATTTAATTTTGAATGATGAAATAAAAAAAATATCAATTTAAAATTTTTTCCTAACAAACCCGTGTAACTCTCTTAAACCTAGGTTAATCTCCCGCACTCGTAACCCGTGAAATCCTATCACTTTTAGTGTCATTTTCCTCGATTTCTACTACCATAACGTTTTCATCTAGAAAATAAAAATTCAAAGGCTTATAATCATCATTGCATTATCCATAAGATGATCTTCAACCACACTCCTTTTCATTGCCTTCCTTGTCATATGGACGATATCATCTTGCTATTGTACTCAACAAGTATGGGTTTTAAAAAATGTACTTAAGTGGATCCATCTTTAAGATTAACTATGTAGTGCAGGACAACATATATTGTCGGAGTCACCTAACGCTTCACATGAAGCTATAACACAACTTTTCTAATGCTCTATAACAAGACTCGCAATTAGTGAATTTCTTGTTAAGATAGTAAATAACTTGCTCTTTTTTATTTGAATCATCTTGTTAGCCCAACACATATCCCATAACAGCCTTTTTTACTATTTGATACAGGATCGAAGGCTTTCCTGTACTGGCGGGATCATGAGTAGCAAGTTCTGCAATTATTATTTTATCTTATCAAAGGCTCTTTGACATTCCTCATTCCATTCTTCCAGGTTCTTTTTCTATAGTAGGTGAGAAATGAGTTCACATGTAATCTGCAACATTCTTGCTTTGTATATGCCATTTCTAGATAATTTCTTTTACATTATTTTTTAAAACAAACTAGGTAATTTTTCTTCTTCTTAGTGATAACGATCAACCGGTTTATTCCATGGTTATACAATTTCTCTTACTTGTTGATTAATAGGTCGATTAGTTTCATTGATCGATTGAGACAATAACGTTTTTAACCACTCATTTTATCAAACAATCGACCAAATAAATTTGTAATTCCATTTGGTCGACCGATATAAATAGAATCATACCATTTTCTTGTTTAAAATTCTACCATAAGTTTTACCAAAACTCTACTAGAGTCTCACCTATACGAGAATATCTCAAGTTATCGAACTAAGACTTATTTCATTATCATTCACGTTTTCACTTTCTAGTTCAATCATCTTGGACCTCACTACACCTCAATTTTACTCATCTTATCACATTTATCTATATGATAACGTACTATAATAATTATGAAGATTTTAAAGAAAATAAAAGCCTTCATATGCATATAATATTTATAGAGATACAATATGTAGAGAAAATCATTTATAATTATACATCATAATCCTAAAGTTTAACATTTATACTCAATATTTAAGTAAATTACATTACAATCTCAAAACATGCATAATATACCTAGCCTATGGTAACAAAAATGAGAAAAAGTAAGGTCACGCTTGATGGGAGCAAGATGGTCTTGAAAAGTACAACATTCAAATATAACTATTTAAAATAATTAATAATAAAAAATATACTAAAAGATCATTATTAAATTCCTTTTCCCTTTATTTCCACCTGAAAATAAAATATTTCTTATCATACATTTGTTCTCTTTAATTAACCTTCCACGTTGACAACCTCTTACTATCAGATATTCATAACCTGGATTTTTTTTAATGTTGATATCAATTTCAAATTGATATCATTAACCATTGACTTAAGAATGGTTAATTAAGAAAATATCAACACTAGCTCACTAGTATCATTAGCTACCAATTCCTAGTATAGCTAATCAAAACATTAAGGAATGTGCCAATGCTAAGGTATTCACCTTGACATCATTAGCTTCCCCTTATTTTTCAGGAATAGCTGATCAAATCCATTTCCCCCATCCTTTGTGTTGTAACCCAACTTTTTACCCTTATTTTTTTATATATACTTTGAAAAAAATTAAAAAAACCCATAAAAATATCTTTTCAATAATTTTAGTAATTTTGTTATTATCTTCATTTAATTTTTGTGTGTCAAGAAATCTTGAAAATCATAAAAAAGAGAAATATATAAAAAATAAAAAATTAATATAAATAGAAAAAATAAAAAAATTAATTATAAAAAGTATGTAGCTAGGGTTGCAATTGGACCAATATTTGAGTATCACAAGTAAAAATAAAATTTGAATTTTTTTAAGTTATAATTAAGGTTTGAATTGAAGAGAAATGGACTTAAATTGGTTTAATTTGGCTAAAATTAAAAGAAATTGAAGTTCAAGATAAGTTTGAAATAAATAGCCAAGTTAGAAAATAAATTGATGGCTTAATTGAAGAAAAAAAAAATTGGATGTCAATTTAGCTTTAAAATGAAGAATTGAAGGACTAGTAACTGAAATGGATAAAGTGGAGAATTTAGGGGACATATTTTAATTAGGGGTATAATTGAAAAAAATTAAGAAAAAGAGTTGAAATTGACCAAATTAAAGAAGATCTAAAGATTAAGGACTGAAATGCAAAAGGCGCTGAACTGTAAGGACTTATATGAATATGTGCCTGATTTAATTAGAAAAGAAACCTTAAGGCCTAAAACAGCATCGTTTCATATTAAGTGAAATGATGTGTTTTGATTAAAAAGGGGAAGAACAAAGGATGAAGATACGAAGGAAATGGCGTCGTTGTATTCTTGGCATTTACAGATTTTTGGGCAAAAAAGAGGCAAAAATGACCAACTCTCGTGCACTATTAAGGCTTAATTTTAATTTCGATTGATTCTCTTGGTGGCACAAAAATAAAAGAAACATGTTCTTTGATATGTTGACTAGAATCAAGGTACAAGAAACCAGATTTCAACTCTCAGAATCAACTATAGATTTTGTGCCAAACATGCTTACTCAATCATCCTCCCTTCAAGACCAACAACCATCCTTTTCATTTTGATGCAAGATTCAACTTTAAGAATCTGATCCTATCTTCATGAATAAAGTAAAGAACATGTTCTTTGATATGTTGGCTATAATCATGATATAAGAAATCAAACTTTAACTCTCGGAATCCATTACAGATTTCATGCCAAACATGCTCACTCAAGCAGCCTCCCTCCAAGACTAGCAGGCATCCTTTCCATTTTGATGCAAGATTTAGTTTTCAAAATCTGATCTTATCTTCACGAATCAAGCAACGAAATATTGGTGGCCAACATTTAATTTTCAAGAATCAATCCTCGTAGAGATGGTGATCTAATTCCTTTCTAAAAAGGATTGTTACTTATATCTAAAAAGGCAACAACAAGTCCAAGAAAAAGATGGGGGAAGAGAAGGCAGAAAAGAAAAAGACTGAAAAAACTAGGAAGAAGGGCAAACAAGAGGATAGAGGAAAATACAGAGAGTAATAAATACACTAAAAAAGAGCAAGAAGAAGGTAGGGCTATAACAAAAGTAACATATAGTGCAAAGGCAGTCGCATACTATTTTTTTTCTTCTTTATAAAATCCAGTTTGTTCTAGGAGTAAGATTTCTGTAGAACTAGGTTCAAATATATTTGTACAGTGATGTCTCTTTACAATTTCTATATAAAGTTTTGTTTGGAATTTTAGTTTTACTTTACTTCTTAACATATGAATGTATGTGTATAAAACTATGATCTTAGGACTTAACTTTATTAATTTAAACTTTCTTTGATGTTTGCTTTACGTGAAACCAAAAAATGATCTTTGAGATAAGTCAAGAAATAAAGAAATTTTAGTGCAGGGACAACAAGTAATCGGGTTAATAAGGTTTGGAAAATAAATTTACAATATGATTTGTTATATAGCCATTTATTTTCATATTGTAGCAATAAATCACAATAAATTGACATATACAAAAATCCATAAGAATAGTATTCCTCTTTGATCTATAAGAAGTCCATGATGATGTTTTCTTTGCTTTTCTCTTTTTTTTTTATAACCAAAATAGAGTGGCCTTAATAATTTCTTCATTTACAGGTGCTTAGCAATAACAGTTTGAAAGTTGCACTGTTAGACAACTCAAACTTAATAAAAGAAAGAATAGATTATGTTGTGATAAGTGGCCGAGTTGTCTCTAGAAATTAACTCGTGTTCTTTTGTTCTTTCTTCTAATGTTAGACCAAAACAGCCTTAGTGAATCTCCTAAAAAAAATAGAAACATGGTTCTGGTTTTACTTCAGTTTTCATAGGTTGATAAAGTTTTTCTTTTAGGGACACATGTTGGAGGGGAGGTAATTTTTTAAAAACTTGAGTAAAAAGAGTAAACGTTATCAACATCGTCTCTTACTTGTAGTTTCACCCAATCAAAAACAGATTTCAAGTTTTCTTTCTTAAAAAAAAAAGGATTCTAGGGTATGGGGTGTTAACTTTGAAAAAAAAAAAAATAAAAGTATGTTTAATTTATGTTATTCTGAAAAGTCCTTTCTTTTAGAACCAATATTGAATTTTTTTTCAAAATAGAAGGAAAAGAGAAAAGATAGTTTATCATTTCTATGATCAATGTTGAATTTTAATAGTCAAGATGACGTGTCTAAATAATGCCGTTAAATTGTTTAGAAATAAATTGAAAATAAACAAAAAAAGGTTAATTAATGGCAATCAAGAAGACAAATTTAAAAGAAAATATATAGTAATGGTAACCTTTTATGAGAAAGGATGTTGTAAAGGTGACATCGTTTTTTCCTTAAGCATAACTAACCCATTACCTAAATCTCTAAAACTAATGCATATTTTAGGATCCATAATTTTCCTTAAGATACTTTAACTTTACCATTCAGTAATGTCGATGTCAAAGAATCCTTTGACATCATTAACCTCCATATTAGGAGTAGTTAATCGAGTTTTCTCCATCCATTTTCTTTCTTTTCTTTCTTTTTCTCTATAGATTAAATAATTTTTCCATACTAACACTAGAGAACATATATAAGTAAATTAAGCAGTATTATTAGTGCAAAATTACAAAATATAGGTGTTAGACACCTACATGGAGTTTGTGCATGTGGTGCTATTATCCCTTGTTGTTATCCCGAACCGGTAGCCTCCCTTATGATCACAAGAATCTAATTACCATTATAACATGAACACCATTGGAATCCATATCAAATTTTTTATTTTGTAACAATACTAGTTCACTTTCGGTTAGAACAGTCAACCGATTCGCCTTGGCACAATCAATCGGTCACCCGATTGCTACTTGAATTTCATTAGAGTCCTTAATGGTTGACCGGTTTGATCAACTAAATTAAATAGTAGCCAAACTCACTGTTCCTTCTGTCAATCATTTGACTAAATCATTTAGTAATCCTAACCGGTCGATCGATTTGTGTAGTACATCAGATATCAAATTCAGTTTCAGTTTTATTTTTCCAAAGTTCAACTATTTAACATTCTTTCTAATCTCATCCCCTAACAATTATTATCAATTGATCCCATCCCCAATAATTTTCTTCATTGGCCAAAAACCAATAATTGACAGGGAAAAGAAATGATATTTTCTCTTCCATTCTTCTAATTAAATTATTACCCAATGATATTTCATGCTTAACTAATATAATTTAGTCATTAGAACAACATTTCAAAGAACTAAGCTTCATAACTTAATTCTTACATAAAACTAATATACCTAATTTTCCACATGAGCATTTAAATTATTCTTTTTAGATGAGTTTCTTACTTTAATTTGTTGATAACTCAAGTGAAGAATGCAAGAACAACACAAACTCTCTTCACTTAATCCTTTTCTAGATGATTTTTTTAAGAAATGAGAAGGATAAATAAAAGAACCCTAGCCCTCTTTTTCTCTAGCAAAACCGCCGGTCATTAATGGTTTCCAAGAGAAGCCATTCATGATTTAATTGCTCTCACTTGTTTCATTATACATTTTCACCAAACTTTCTTTAATTACAACACTGTAATTATTATCCACTTTCAAGTCTCATCACACCTATAATAATTTCATTTTAAATTTGTTCTATCATCATCATCATCATCATCATAATAATATTTTAAATATCACTAACTCGGAAAATTTCTAACCAATGGTTTACATAATCATAACCAATTTAATATTAAATAATAAAATTAGAAAAAAATATCAATTAAAAGATATACTCAAATAAAAAAATAGTAATTAAAAAAATAAGGATAAAATCTGATAGGAAAAAAAAACTTAAGGATAATAAAATCGTAAAAAACATTCAATTTGATAAACTATCTCAAATAAAATAAATAGTAATAAAAAGAATAAGGACTAAATCTAACATCTAAAAAAATTAAAGGAGAATGAAATTAAAAAATAATTCTAATTTTATAAATTATTTAAAATATAATGAATATTAATTAAAATAAAAAGACACCAAATCCGAAGGAAAAACAAATAAAAAGGTTGTTTTGAAGAATTAGAAGGAAAGAAGTGAGAATCTAGGAACAGAGAATGAAGAAAGAAAGAAAGAAGCTCAACAACACTAAATTGGAGATTTGTTGGCCACATAAGACACCTAGGGATGAGGGCGATCAAGACGATTCAGAAGCCATCGTTTGACCGCTGCTAAAATCATCATGAGTTGCCAGAATAACGTGAGCGTCTCCCAACCACTAGTATGTGAGTTGTAGGCTCTAACCATTTTTTTCAAATAATATTTTATATTTGTTAAAATGCTAAATTGTCAACTCTCAGTCAACTTGATTATAACCGAAAAACTAGGTTGAAAAATCAAAACACCCATGAACGCCAGGTTACTTTTTTTTAGGGCAATTAAGTCATTTTACTATGTTTAAAAAAATAAAAAGATAAAAAACCTCCTAGATGTCAATTCATTTTTTTTTGTTCTTAAGGATAATTCAATTATTTTATTATATAAAAAAATAAAAAAACCCATTTATCTCAATAGTAATGACTAAAGAATCACATGAAAGATCATTTTACACTATTATTAAGTTCATTGGTTGTTTTTGTGAGAAGGGAAAAATAATAATTTGACTGTTCCAATTAATTTTAATTTTAATTGCTTGTTAAAGGTGAAACGCCACGTGAGTAGCATGAAATAGCATACCTGTGGTTTGAAGACAAAACGACAGCGTAGAGCGTGAGGATGTTAAAATGGAAGGCAGGCTCGAATGAATGAATAAGAAATGCAAATGAAGAAGGAAAGTAGAAGGATGTGAAGGAGAAGACGATGATGATGAAGAAGCTGGCGAGAAATTGGAGAAAATCTTGTGAGGTTGATAAATTTACTCTACCAATTCGAGATGAGGACGATTCTCGTCCCATGGACACCCGAGGTCTGTCTGTTTGTTTTAAATTTTGCAACAAAACAGGGATTATTGATTAATTACCTTTTTTTCGTTAAAACAAAAACAGAGCAAGAGGAGTTGATTCTATCACTTGAAAGAGAAGAAGCAGAGCAGTCTGTTTTGTGGAGGGTTGGTTATTCCTTTAATTTTGCATAGAAATTACCTTCTTTTTTCTTTACTGATAAATACATTAATTAAATTGGTATTTTCTTGTAGAGAGTAGTTGGTGGAATTGTGTTCTGCCACGCTGCGTTTCTCTTATACTCCATATACCAGCAGGCACTATTCCCATGGGAACTGGTACGTGTATGTATGTATCTATGTATGTATGCATGTGAGGAATTATTCAGTGTACCGGAATTGCTCTCTCTCACTTAAAGGTGAATAATTTTCATGGTGGGACTTATTTTTATGTGAGAGAGGGCGGATTACAACTCCTGACATACCTAATAACTTCTCGGATGCAGTCTACATGAGCAGTAAAGAACCCTCGATTATCAAATCCTATTGATTGTTGTTGTTGCTGTTGTTATTTTGTTTTTGTAACAATTTTGAGTAAATCTTAACTTTCTGATGGTGGTCTTTTGATCAATAAATAGAGATATCATGCTTACTTCATGGAAGATATGGATTCGTCAATGGTGATATTTGCAGGTTCATTTTTTCATTTTAACTTATTTTTGCTGCTCATCGGCTGATAAAATAGTCTAATTGATTCTTGTCTATGTTTATTCAACTATGATTCCTATTGCTGATCTCTTTCCTTGCACATATAATGTACTCTCTTGGAAGGGAATTTGATGAGAATGATGCTCTAGTTTTTTTATTCAGATTAACCTCTTCTTCTTTTTTTTCCCAAGAAGGTTTCTCTTTTGGTAATTGCTATTCTGAATCCCTTTCTAGCTCGTGAAAATATCCTTTGATCTAAAACCTACATGATGACAGTCACTTCTAAATTCACACATCGTATTTCAGATATGTAGTTAGAAAACCATGTCCTTGTGTTGTTCCAGTAGTTGTTTGGTCAAACATGTAGTTTCTGTGCACTTGGATGTGTTTCCTTTGGCAAACCAACAGAAATTATGACAAGAATAAATCAAACTTCTTATGATTGGTTGTTGGAGAAGCTTGATCAGTGTTACAGCCTAAGAAGTTGAACAAGTCATCATTGATTATGCTGTCTTAAAAAGCCTAATTATTATTAAAATTGATGGTTAATTTCCCTCCACGTGTTTCCGATGTATTTATGCTCTTTTGTACTTTTCCATAATATGAGTAACATGTCTTATACCTGGCGTGAATTCTTAAAAATTTATATAATCTGCCATTTAAAGTGCCAAAATCTGCTACCTGAGATATATTATTTTGCTAATTTTAACCCTTAAACAGATTGGATAGCTATTTCAGCATGTGCATTGGCCATCATAGGGCTTCTTCATAATTCCAAGTATCATAGGCAATGGATTTGGTATTCATGCTCTGTTGGGCTTCTACTGGCAGTTTTCTGGCTATATTACATGCTAAGGTATGTGGGGCTCTACAAATATGTATTTGGTGTGTTACTGTCTCCACATTTTATGTCAAGGATTAACAATATTGTGAAGCAACTTTTCTGTGACTTTTTTTCAATTCTTTTTGGTATAACATTTTAGTATAAGGAAAAGAATTACACCCATCCAGCTACATAGACAGTAGTATTGATTACAAGCTGAAGCCAAAGGAAAATGACAAGTAGTGGAAAGAAATAGAATGGGATTACACTAAGAAAAACCTATCAACTCACGCTTGGCACGACCACATGTATATCTTCTACATGAGTCCACTTCATTATAGCAGCAGCTGTGAGGGCTGTGCCAGTTGTCTAAGTCATGCTTACCCCAAGTCTCAATCCTTGAATTCAACTAATAGTTTCGATAAACTCAAGAAAATGGTAACATGCTAATCTCCCATCACTTTAGAACACACAACAGGATAGTAAGAACAACCAACTGCACAAAACACCTGTACATTTACCAAACTAAGGGATTGCTAATGATCGTGAAGAGGAGATGAACATGCTTGGAGACTTAACTTGAGATATTCTTAGCACAATTATTTTTACTATGTTACTTCTTTAATTGTTAAAGACTTTCTAAGTTCTGATGAGTTCCGAATAAGTCTAACTCGCAATCTAATAAAAACATACATTACTTTTGATTTGACCGTTAGATTAAGTTGAAATTTTACCTAATAATTCAGAAGGCCTAATTATATACTACTTAATGGGAGGCGAAAATAATGATCGTGAAGAGGAGATGAACATGCTTGGAGACTTAACTTGAGATAGGCATAACCCCAGACCTATTCTTGAAAATCAACCTAGACAACCACTTATCTATGAAAAGAGTGTTGGTGAAGACAACTTAATAGGGGTCATAAGACTTGGCAGATTATGATAGGCCACAATAATTCTAGAGACAACAAGCTAACGAGTTTCAGATAAGAGTGTAAATCCTTACATTCAATGGAGATCTAGATAGAGAAGAATTCTTTGATTACATCGTTGAATGTGATAGGGTTAGGGAATACGTGAGTATCATAGAAGAGAAGATGGTGAAACTATTTGCATATAATCTAAAAGGCAGAGCTTTTTTCTTGTGGAAGTGTCAGACAAATATACAATTAAGAGGGGGGAGGCAGCCTATTACATTTTATATATATACAAGGCATATGCTATATGATAGATTCCTTTGTCCTAGTTATGAACAATATTTATTTCAGCGATATAAAGATTGTTAGCAAGAAAAAAAGATTTGTACATAGTATAATGCTAAGTTTTAAAAGTTGGTAGAACGTAACCACCTTCAAAAGATAGGGGTCAGTAGGTTGCAAGATTCCTAAGGGGTTGAGACTAGCAATCTGAGACAAGACTAGAGTACAAATGTTGTTTACACTGTAGAGACAAGGAATATATAGCATTGAATTGAAAAGGCGAGTTATGTAGAAGCCTTCAACAATTTTAAAAGGAGTTGACAAACTAGAATCAACAATTCCAGAGGTTGAGGTGTACTCGGAGGAATGACATGAAGTCTTTAAACATGCTAAAATACCAAAACATGAAGTAGAGTTGAGATCTAAAGTTAGTGAACGTGTTGAGATTAAACCAACTCATGAAAAGCTAGAACAAGTTATTCGAATTGCTTAAGAGGCTGTAAGAGATATCAAAGAGGACTTAAAAGTGTGTGTATCGTAACATATCCATGTTGGATCAATCTTCTAAATTTACCAATTTAGCTGGTGGTGAAGACTTTTTTGTTAGGGATGACTAGACATGTAAATTGAAGTTGCCTTCATCTCAAAAGATGATTTCATATGACCTTGACTTTTTGTTTTTTAAGAAGTTTTGTCTAGATTCTAAAATTCTGCATTAAAAGATCTTTGCTGAAATATGATTTAAGATATTTGGAGCAAGCTATCTCATACATAAATCAGTAATAATACTATATTCGAAGTATCTATTCATTTGAGATGGAAGAGTTCAATTTCTAACAATTAACTCGAGAGTTAATTTTTTGCAAGTGGAGGGGATTGACATAGGGATATTGCCTTCATTATTCTTAGCACAATTAAATTTATTATGTTACTTCCTTAATTGTGAAGATTTTCTTGGTTTTGAGTAGTTTTGAATGAGTCTAACGCGTAGTCTAATGAAAACGAGCATAACGTTTAATTTGATCGTTGGATCGAGCTAAACTTTTGCCAGATCGTTCCAAAATTCCAATTATTTATGAGCCTTATAAGCTATTTATTCAGAAGAAGAGAATTAATGAAATAAAGACATTTTAGAAACTATCAAAGTTTTCTAAGTTTTTTCTATAGTTAAGGTTATAACCTTATGACTTGAGAACCCTAGTTTTTTTCTCTACAGTTTAGGGTTGTAAAACTCGAGGGATTGAGAAACCTATCCACACTATACATTGTGTCAACAACCATGCAACCAAGTCAGATGCTTTCCTAATGCCCTGTTTTGCCTAACCATCTGCAATAGAATATGCAGCTCAAGGAGTATGCCTAAAGGCCACCCAACGAAAGAACTTAGAAAGCACATGTGTCTTATTAGCAACCATTCTCATCCTCCAAGGAACTTCTGCTGTCGCCGCAACCCAAGCTAAAGTATTATTGGAGTCTGATTCAACACATGGCTGAATCATTAACAGCCCTTTGGAGACTAGGATCTCCAAAGCCTTAGCAATGGCATTAATCTTAGCCATATTTGACACCTCGAGACCAATATGATAGGAGAAAATACATAGAAAGTCTCTATTTGAGTTTCTCAAAACTCCACCAATACTTGCCTCCCCTGGCTTTCCTAGAGAGGAACCATCAACATTCCATTTGATCCTCGGATCTGAGGGAGGTACCCACTGTATGGCAGCAACAACTGGTCTAGGCAAGGACCATTTTTTTTATCCCATCAGAGCTTCTGAGTAGATCGTTGGCATTGTAGGAAAGCCTTGATTAATAAATAATAGAAACCACATGGTCTCCCATTGCACTTCACAATTGTCAAAAACTATATTTTGTTTGAGCCACACACACACCATAGTACAGCATATGTCACCATACACCAAAATCTCTTTTGCATATTCCCACAAGCCAAGTATTCCCATTCTTCAAAGAGGCATGATATGGAAGAGTGACATGCCCATTGTATTCCCCATCATTGGACTAGTCTCATCCAAAAGCGCCAAACTTGGTAGCAGGTCAAGAGTAGATGAATGATAGTTTCCAAGGCCAGCTGATGAAAAAGATGTGTTTTGAGACTCATCAATGATTCCACATTGACTTAGAAAATCTTTTGCAAGACTAACAAAAGGAATACTCCAGTCTTTGAGGGTGCCAAGCCCTTCCAGACTTGTGGAGTTTCTGTCAGCATGTTTGAGATACTAGCTTTTTTGTGACTTGGTGGTGGGGAAATGAAGAGAACTATCTTTTTGCCGATGAAATGCCTTCTTTTCTATTGTTTCCATCTCTGGCCTTTTATTTGGTTTGTTTGGAATTTCTTTATTTATCAGAGACTGGACAATAATGAAAACTGAAATGGATGCCATCGCGAACTATTAGGTTTGCTTATGGATTGCAGTTCTTTTTTGAGGGTGAAATATGCATTCCTAGTAATATATTCTTATGTGCTATATGTCTAGAATTTGTTTCTTAAATGATGATGATGATACTTATTTGTGCCATAGAATGCCAAGATTCCGGTGGGATGTCATCTGGCTGCCCTTTGGGCCTCTCAGGTGTGTAGTAACTGTTCTTTGCTTATTTTATCTGTAACATGTCATTAGTAGTTCACTTAGAAATCCACTCATTTTGAAATTGCAGTGGAGCTGGCATTTGTCTGTATGTTGACCATCTACTGACCGAGTCATCTGAAGAAGTGAAAAAACTGAGAAGCTACATGTACGCTTGCAAAGCCAACTAAACTTTCTCTGTAAACCTACCTTTTCATGTTCTCTGCGTTACAGGAATGAAACTAATAGTGTGGCTTTCAGGCATAGGCAGGTTGATTAATGGAAACTAGGATTGCTAATTTGGAACAGAAGCAATGTCATTCTATCTATTCTTGTACCTCGGGAAAAAATTTCCGGTAAATCTCTGCCTTTTGTTTTCTAGTACAAGTGAATCACTGCAAGATTTTTCAAGTGAAGTACAAAGTTGGCATATATAATCTGACCAAATACCAATGCTGACATTTTTATACCATTTAGCAAATGATCGAGCAACTCTTGACCTCATGTGAGTGAGTGGTTTATAATCTCAATAACTATTTCTGCTTGGATTCTCTGCATTTTATCATGAACGGATTGTCCAAGTGTAGCAGTCCACTGTCACATCCAGCAGTGGATCAGGATTCATGATCATATTTTATGAAGTAGCTGTGGGATATAAGATCACCTGGGTGCAACCCACAGCGAGAAAGAAAACTTGCTAAGACTCTAATCCCTCAGGACATATAGAGACACGGAGATGAGGCGGGATAAGGGAAGTCTACCCTTTATCGTGTAATTCAGAGCTGATGAATCTCCCACTGCTTAAGAACGGAACATCTGATGCGTTGTTGAAGTAGTTAGTGCTCTGATGACTTGCCCTATGCCTTGCAGCTGAATAAAAGCAATCTGTCTGAAAACACTCAGCACTCGGTGAAACTCCCATTAAACCTTTGCCTACAAATGGTGTTTCTCAAGGCACTAGTACAGGAATCAATCATCCTCTTCAATAACCTTCAAAATAATGCACATCCAATGAAGTAGCAAACAAATTTTTTCAAAGCAAAGGCTCCCATACCATGATTGAACAACAAATGAAAAAAAAAAAGAAGATAAAATACAAGGAGAACTAGGAATGTTAGCAAGACAAAAAAAAAAAAGGGGGGGGGGGGGTTTAAAAAGTGCTTTGTGAACATGTTGAGTGTCCATTTAAGAAACTATTGCACAGGCCCTGAAATAGTAAATCCATGGAGATGCCACAAAGTAAACTATCCTGTAACAATTTACTCAAAGGGGAGGGAGGTTGCCGGTTATT
>Ga0307517_10000480_pt1 | contig 68420 bp, 82 predicted proteins | sample 23_EM_MG_FD_194515 | JGI IMG/M metagenome (GOLD analysis project Ga0307517, IMG submission 194515) | Populus trichocarpa ectomycorrhiza microbial communities from riparian zone in the Pacific Northwest, United States - 23_EM | ecosystem: Host-associated > Plants > Roots > Unclassified | place...
TGCATGTCTAGGGGAGAGGAGCGAACCTGCAACTGTGGGGGGGAAGCCCCAACGAGCTCACCGACCTTTGCTCCGCCCTTGAAGGCAATGAAAGTGGGCATCTTGCCCGCGTGTCAGAACCACAACCACGAATCTAATGAGAGAAATACTCACGGCTTTAATACCAACTTCTTGGGAGATATCTTGGGCCGCGTCAACATCGACCTTGTAGAACTCGATGGATGGGGTCGTTTCGGAGATTTTTTCGAAGATGGGGCTGATCATCCGGCATGGACCACACCAGTCTGCCCAAAAGTCGAAGATGGTGACCTTGTTCTGGCTGATCTGGTGATTCAAAGTGAGTTGTCTAACGGATCTCAGGTGGAATAATGATAAGATGAACCCACGATCTGCCTGAACTGTTCGAGTGAGGTGATTGCGGTGACGGTCATGACGGTTTGGAGGGGTGATAAAAAGAGATGTAGAGAAGATCGCCCTCGAGCACGGTTTATATAGGGCCCGCCCAGTGATTACAAACTGATCCTAAAGCAGTGGCGTCACCATTCTCAATCGCACGTGGAGCGGCGGGACAACTCCTACTCCCTAGATATCTACTCGACTACAGCGGTTAGTAAGTATCTGGCTTATCCAATCCCGGCTCCATGTCCCGAGTCCGTGACCACGGTCATTCCCCGAAGTGGCCCAACACATCACCAAGCTCTGATGAATAACGCTCACGTTTCCCCGATGATCTGAACCAGAATCTCCTTGACAGTCCTCCGATGGGATTCCACCTTTTCCGATCCAGTCAGCACAGCTGGGAACACAACGCTCGAAAGGATCTCGTGGTCTGGTCCATCCCGAACCCGAAGCCGGTGGGTCAACACTCGGGGAATAATTCTTGCGATATCCACTTCCGACACATCCATCCTCTGCAACTCCAGCTGGAATGTACTGTCGGTATGCCCTGTGGAATCCGGCCCCTTTTCCGACAGGATCGTTGCTTGAAGTTTCTCCCTCACAAGCCAGCTGTCGCGTTTGGGTGGCTGCGCTGGGTCATATAGATCGTTGTCCGGATCGACAAACCCATCCGAGGATTCCTCTCCATCCTTATCCTCCATCTCGTACGACCGGATTAGCTCCGTTGAAGTGCTGTCTCCAGAAAGCAACCTCTGGGCCCGGATCAACGATTCCGCATCCCTGTGGGCCCGAGAAGTTAACAAGGTCCCGTCGAGCTCGTTGTGATGCCGTGCGGCCGTAAACAACTCGTCGACGTATAGGGATAGTGAAGGGCTGACGTATACGGAGAGAGAACGCAAATATGAGATCTCAGAAGGAGAAATCACGGGTGATGGATTGATGGGCGGTGCTTGCATTTCTGAGCGCACGAGGGAAAGGGACTGACGGGTTGACGCGCTTGGAAGTACACTGACGCTCATTGCAAACCGATTTAGCTGATGGTTGTTTGAATAAGTCACGCAGCAAATCGAGTGACGAAGAAGAATGCTATATTTACGAGCGATGGGTGTATCTTGGGACGTTCCCAAGCATCATTGGCACACACGTAAACGACCATGAAATCTGGCGGCAGTTTCCAGACAGTTTCTGGGTCATCCTCCAAGACGAATGATTGATCAGAGAGTGCCTGAAGGAAGGCACGCTGGGCAGGGGTTCCAGCGTATTCCAGCCCAGTGATAACCACTGCCTTCGGAAGGGATAGGCTATCAGATGAAACGACGGAAACGGCGTCAAAATCCCTAGTGGAGATTTGCGGATCTGTATGCAACTCGGGCAATCTGACTTGAGGACGCCGCTCCGGGATGTGTTGTCTACTTGGCGCCCCATCGAAACTACTGTCTTTGCTGAGAGGGGTCGAGTGGGGAAGTTCGTTTGGTTCGGACGAGGTTCGGGGGATATTTCGGCCGGGTCGGCGTCCACCGGGTCTGCGAGATGGGGGTTTGTCGCTCAAGAACAAAGAGTGCAAAAGGTCCGAAGGGGAGTGCCTAGACCTGATTCTGACTTTCTGTGTCGGGAATCCAAACACTTTAGACAGAGTCTGAATTGATGATTATCAGCGGATGGATCCCCGATCAGTCTGCGGGTTTGATACGTGACGTTCCCACTGTACACTCGTGTGGGGTAGGGGGACGACAAAACCCGAGCCAACACTCACCAAGGCTGTAATGTTCTGAATGAGGGAAACGTCCTCGTCATAGGACCGGAGAAGAAGGTTCCTGCCCCCGGAAGCCAGGATGCACAGTAGAAGAGATCTGAACACCACAGGATCCAAGGGTAGGTCTGGGGCTGCAGAGTGGACATTTGAAAGGAGCACGGGATAGAAGCCCTCGGTGATTAGGTTTCTGCCCGAGGCATTGACTATCCTCCGGGCACTACCAGAGCTCATTGGGGAGGAGGGAAAAGGTGCAGTGATGGCCGTGGGAATGATGATCTGGGATGCGGCGTGACCAGCACTTGAAGGAGGCAAATGTCTTCTCTTCCCCTTTCGCTTGAAATCTGCTTCCAGGACTGAATAGACCAAAATGGGTCAAGGGGGCCCATTTACTGGGGAAATCTGTATGAACGATATCGCATCAGGCGTGGCTTGATGGCTATGGCCTCTTATGTACAAACGCCTTGCAGCGAGGCTGGTCGGTATGGTGACATCAGCTTGTACTTCCAATGACCTTCCGGTCATCCGGAGGAGCCCCCGCTCGGATAAGTATATACAGACCAGCGGATGATGAAGTAGATGCCCGAAGCCTGCCCTCCTCCTCCAGGCTTTTTTCTTGACCGACGCATGTATGGCCGTCGCCTTCCAGCTTGGGATCGATAACACTTCCCCTACCATAAGATACGACCCCTTCTTCCCTAATACCGTCGCCCGAAACGCGACCTCGGGCTGGACTCCCTACTACACGAATTCCGGTTTTCCTTCGACCCCAGGACTGGTGGGTGACGGCACGAGTTTGCAGATATCCTCCAAGAACGGCAGTTCTCTTTCTATAACCTGGTTTGGTGCGTCTCCATTCTCGCTCCCTCACGTCCCTGACCTTCGATCGATTGACTCCGAGTTGCACAGGCACTGGCATTGATATCTACGGAAATGCAACCCGTGCCCAATTCCAAGTCAGCTTGGACCGCGGAAGCGGTGGTGGAGGTTTCGGCAACCCTCTGGCCAACCTCCTCGCCTCGTACTCGGGCCTACGGCTCGACACACATACGGTCACCCTGACCGCGGACACGTTGTCATCACCGTCTTCATTTGTCGCGTTTGACAGGGCGGTTATCACCAGCGCCGTAGAGGCGATGAACTTGGACAAGTGGGTCAACGCGTTAAACTCTTATGCCCATTATTAATTTGTTGTCAGTGTGACCGTCCACTCAGAGACGGTTGATGACGCCAGTGTCGCGTATAAGGGCTGGTGGTCATTTCATGAGAATATTACTGCCGGCAGATTTTTCCACCTGACGAATCGGTTGGGAGATTCGGCCCAGCTGACATTCAACGGTAAATGGCATTTACCCGTCGCCTCTCCACATGTCCCAACTCACGTTGCCCGAGTAGGAACTGCCGTCTCCGTCTTTGGTCTTCGAGATCACACGGCCGGCGTTTACAACGTTACCCTCGACGGAGAGACGACACAATACAACGCCCAGTCAGCGTGGAAAGAAGGGACCGTGCTGTTTTACACGACTGGACTCGATCCTGAACGCACTCACTCCTTGATCATTACAAATGCGGAGAATAATCTCCTTGCCGTTGGATACATCAACACCACATCTGTTTCAGGGGTGCCAATGCAAGTACCCTCGCTCTTTTGTGACCCGTTTCGGAATTACCTATAGTTCATTTCGCAGTTCGGCCTCTGGCACCGGCATCCCGAGGGGTGTTATCGCGGGGATCGTCGTGGGTATATTTCTGGGAGTGGTCGCCTTCCCCATCCTTGGTTTTATCCTCTGGCGCCGTCGTCGACGGAAGGGGAGCGAAGGAGATTTTACTTTCATTGAACCTAGTATTCATAAAGGTGTTGACATCACCGATGTTCTTGACATTCAACCCGGTGGTCTAGGTCAACGACGAAGACCTCCCGCACAGTCACCAGTCAGCGAGGTTTCGCTTGATTTTTTCCCCGTTTCCATTCCACAAAGTGCCTATTCACAGTCTGAACCCTCTCCCCCAACTTTTCCGCGATCCCCTACAATATCTTCACCTTCTCCAAGTCAACACCTATGCGATATTAGCGGTCGCGGCGTCGTTCACTCACCAGAGGCCATAGACCAGTACCTGGGTATATACATCCGGAGTCCTCCACAAGCCGACTTGGAGAACACCCCTTTGCCAGGTCTCAATCGGCGAAGTAGTGTTCCTAAACCTGCTGGACCTCGTCCCCAATTTCACCGTGCCAGTACCGATGACCCACGGACCTCAGTTTTGATCCCCCCAGCACAAACAGCGACTGACTCCAGCCGCACCAACGATAAAGACCCGGCAAAACCGTCGGAACCCAAGATACAACAGATGAATGAGAGAGGGAAGATGACAATCTATTCTTTCCTGGACATGGGCTCAACCTCCGAACTCCCATCCACAATGGGGAGCACGGGACGGTCGCGCAACTCCATTCAACCTCCCCCACATACGAACCTTGACTCTCCTCGTTGTTCGTTTATCACCGGGACAAATTCCTCTCAATCACATCGCGATTCGAACAAACGACGAGAAAGTGGAAATTCCAATCCGTTGTCGCTATCCGCCGTCATCCAACGACCCCCAACTTCAGAACTACCGTCGGCAACAGGACTTCATCCCTATTCCCCCTATCCCACAACACTCCCACGGACTCGGCAGTCTCAGGGCCGACCCCGGACTGGAGGAGCTTCGCCGACGGAAAGTATACCGATAACGACTTCGGAGGTATCTGAGATCCGTTTCTGTAATCCTGGGGAAGGTTCTGAACCGGGTGCTCCACTGCAGAGTCCTCCTCTGAATGCCACCCCCACGACCTCACCAATCTACCAAAAGCTCTTCGGCACCCTTCGGGGGGAGGTCCCACCAGATGGGCTGTTGACGAAGAAACGTCCGTTGCATCGGAAAGCGCTCTCAACTCCAACGTTCAGTACATCGTATCGGGTGTGATTTCCCCGTGTAGTATTCGTTTCCTGCTTTGACGCCTCAGACCTCCTCTTTGCCACGCTCTCTTACCTCGGGACCGCTATGCACTTCCTTTTTCCCGTCGGTTCATTTTTCTCGGACATTTGTACCACGGCCATACCCCTGCCTATTGCTGCCCACCAACCCCATTGTCGCATACACAGACATTATTTAGGAAGATCATCTCCGTTGTATCGTATAGACGTCTGTTGTATTTCCATAGAAGGTACCGTATGTTAGTAACGAAGCCACCCAATCCCATCTCCAGCCAATCGATATGGAGGCCGCGTAGGTTTCCATACCAGCTGACTCGGACGCCTACGCGGTCGTTTTATGTGGCGGGGCCTTCCGCTTTGGCGACCATCTCGTTTCCACGGAACAAAATGTGATCTGGGCGTTCGAAGAATGGTTGTTTGTACACAACCTTCTTCTTGACCCGCTTCCGCCTTTTTCCTTTTCTTTCCACTCCCGCGTCATCGACCTGCATGGCCGACTCGGTGTCTGGAGGAGGATCAGAATGGTCCTGTGACAACGGTGGCGCTGGTATCCGTCGCGTAGCCTTGCAATTCAGACACGAGAGTCTGACCAGTTTTTTATGCGAGGGTGAAGCTGCGTGTCGCAGTTGTGCTGAGTTTTTTTTCCGAGAAAGGGTAGCATGGGACGAACACTTTGACCGAACAGTCGCCGCAATCCCGGGTATCAGGAGAGTATCACAGCCTTTGCATATTGTACGTTTCACAGAAGGGTCCCTATAATACTCAGTATGTCACGACTCTCAGCTGCATAGGAACGAACAAACTCACAACTTAACCACAGTCTTTTGGCCAATGGCCTTCATAGAGCTGATGTATGCTCTGGACAAATATGCAGGAGTAACAAGGGGTACTTCTTCTGTCTGTTCCTCTTTGCCCTTCGGATCGGATGACGTGATTGTCTGAGCTCCCGGCCCTGTTGTAGGAGCTATGCCACCCTTGGTGACAGAGAGAGACGATAAGTAAGTGCTCGCCTGATACAAGAAGTTCAATCTCTGCATGATATCCCTGTTCGGGATATTACGAGGGTTCGGCAGTGCCGTGCTGTGTTGTTTCTTCGCCATAGAAGGTCGTGGTTCCAAGTCAAAAGCCAAATCGATGATCGACCAACATCGATCACCGTTACTGAGCCCTAACTTCAACGGCGGCATTCCAACAGAATGGTGATCTCTATTGAGTGTACTAAATCTCCTCGCCTACTTGACGTGGACCTACGGTCTTTCTAAATGTACGCTAGATCGAAGGAGGAGGGGTTGGTGTATATCTCCCGCAGCCGCACCGCGAGCGGATCAACGAGTGTGCGGAGGGTGGAAAGGAGAGCGCTGGCGGTCATCTGTAAGCTCCAGATCCCAACCGTTCGGACGCGGTGCGGTGTATTCGCCTGGTTTGAGACATGGAATGCCATGGCGTCATATACCTTGTGGTCAGGTTAGTCAGGTAAACAACTGCTGAAACACCAGGTGCATACCTTGATGGCCATAGAATCCATCAATCCAGCTAGAAGGAAAATTTAGTATCTCAGGGCAGGCTCGGGCGTCTTGGTACACTCACTTTCCCACATCTACAAAGAGCTCAAGTATTCAGTGTGATGCCTGGGGATGGATCAACGGGTGTACGTACAGTCCAAGAGCCATCAAAGTTGTCTATACTCGTTATAACTCTGGAATGGATTGGAATCAGGGTCCTGTTTGCACTAGTGGAGTGTCAGCCCTATCATTCGTGTTGGAGATGGTTGGGGATAGCAAAAAACTTACTTCATGAATGCGACAATTGGCCGAACAGCGGCATTGTTTACGTATGACAAGTCGTTGGTGAAGATGGGAACGGCCGCCTTCAAGTCCCTGAATCGCAGATCAATATCGATGATCAAGTTCCCGCCCTTCTGTGATTGCTCGTCGTCTTCTGCATCAGAGGGGGCGGTTAGTGGAGGTTTTGCCAACTGCCGCTGACCCGGGATTCGATCGCTTAAGGAGAGCGAGGTTGTTGCGGTTGTTATCGCATCTGCAATTTCACCGAGGATAGCATCGAAGACGTCTTCCTCGATATCATGTGGGAACTTGATATCGAGAACTGCATCAACCTTCCCTGACTTGATCCAGGACATTGGTCCACCCTCGGTAGTAGCCGCCTGGATGTGGTCGATATTCACACCATCGATACGGAAACGGGACTATCACTGGGTCAGTATCGGTCGGTTTTCTAAATGGGGATGTCCTACCATACGGGCCCACTTTCCGTCCAATAGATTTTGCTCGTTGGTACGTCCGATGCTTTGTGGCTTGTGTAGACTGAACAAACAGTTATCAAACTGTCCCACGATATTCTCCGCAGAAAGGAAATCATAGAACACCCATTGTTTCCTGAACGTGCGGATATCGGCCCGGAAGATAGACGCAGTATATGGTCGGAATCCTCCTGGTTGGTAGACCGTGACAAGAACGTCTTCTAGTTGGAGTGATTCCAGTTCAAAGTCCCCAGGCTGTGCACGGTGCCTAAACAGGGCTGGGTCAAGCGGATTGTCGGGGTCCCAAGTAACTGCCCTACGGTCTGCGCCTGCGGTGAGTAGAAGCTCCTTTGGTGGGAAGGAACGATTTACCAAGAACCCCACGGACACCCTTGATCACCGCATCTTTAACGAGCCCCTTGCCATCCAACCACCTCCACAACGAGAGGGTTACATCAATGGAATCGATCGTAAGGTCACACTGAGTGTAACTTGTGTCTTCATCGGAAAGGTCTGGGAGATGCGGCTCTTCTTCCTCTTCGCCGCTTCCGTGAACCAGTGGGTGGTTGCTAATGTCATAGCCTATGGCGGTAGCCTGGACGTCGCCTTGCGGCTTGTCTCTAGCGACTGTTGGGCGACGAACAACGTAGACGTTTTTGAACGATATGCGGGAGTCTTTCCACTTCGGCACGATGGCAGATTCGAAGATAATCTTGGCACCAGTCTCGGGGGTCAGATAATCGCTCAGGGCATGGGCGATATATTCTGGATCAATGGCGGTGAGCCTCGAGTCGATCACGTTGGCAAGCGAAGCAACAGACCTTGAAGACTCAGGCTGTTCGCGATCGCAAATACTACGGAAAAGAATGTCGTTCTGGATCCAACCTGAGTGTCTGCACCCCTTAGCAGAGAGACCAGGACTCACGTCCCCACCAAGACCCATATCGTTTGGCTCATCAAGAACCACGTTACGAACGCCGAGATATCATCCGCGTTGAATTTGCGGAATGACTTGATCGTAAACCACCGGAAACGAATGCGAGCACGCTGCCAAAACCCGTCTGCGACTGTCAGTAGGTCGTCTCTGGTTGGTCTGGGGATATTCGGCACGGACATAGCAAGACGGCGAAGGAATGCGGGGTAGTTGTCCAGATGATTAGGCACACGACCGTTGTCTTCGATTTCTTCTGCCTCGTGTTTAGCATCCCGATGGAATTCCCCTGAGATTTTGCCATGAGTTGTTGCGTTACTGGGTGTTGAGGGCCGTGGTGGTTGTGATGGCCGCCCTTGCCTCAACAGGACATTGGTCGTGTGCAAGGCACGAACATATGTCCTCGCATCGTAAGGCATCGAACGAGCGAGGAACAATTCTCCGTAGGAGGCTCGGTATCCGAGAGGTACAGGGTTTGGAGAGCTCTTCGGCGAAGGAACGCGAAGATTTTGCTTGAAAAAGCTACGGATCGCGTTGTAACGTTCATACGCGGCATGTTGTGTTCGCTGGTGAGCAGCCCGGCTCAATGATGTTCCAATGTCTTCACGTAGTGGGCGGGCCAGAAAATGAGGTCTAGGGAGCGGCATGGGGGAGGTAGGAGACAACGGAATGCGTCACTCCGGCGGCATTTCCGGAGGCAACGGCATTTGACCAGCGCTGTTGGGCGCGGGTTTATATTTGCACTAATGGATCCCGTATCATATTGCCCCGTGGCTCAGTTGGTTAGAGCGTGTGACTGTTAATCATTTGGTTATGCCATCACAAGGTCGAGAGTTCAAGCCTCTCCGGGGCAGTTCATTTTTCTCCAACGCAGGCAGCTCTCGTCTCTGAAACTCGGTTTTGAAAATCCCAAACGCAAAATCCCAGATGCAAACAACATATTCTACCATACAAAATTGTCTATGTCCCGTTGTCCTATGTATGCGATGTGGCCGAACACGATAACTAGTGATGAGAGCAGAGTACAAGCCATTGGACCCTAGTCTGAGGAGGAGGACCTTCCCACCCTTTGGGGCTCCAGCTTCCCTCGTCCCCCTGCCTTACTGTACGCAGCTTCGATAGCCTCCAGCTCCCGTTGATACATCTTATGTTCGTTTGCCAGTTTGGTGACTTCGTCCTGGTCCATTAGATCCATATCGGAGCTAACAGAACCACTCAGTGCTTCCTCGAGTTTTGCCCTCTGGGCGACGACCTTTCCGTAGGTTGTGATGTAGGGCACGTAGCGTTCACGATACGCAGCACGGATCCCAGCGGGATCGGAAGGTAAGGGCGGTCGCGGTGGTGGATCACGCTTCTTCCTGTGCTGGGGTGGGACATTCGCCGAGTTCTTGGGCTGAGGAGCCTGTGTCTGCTTTTTGAGGGGCATCTCGTCATCGGAAGACGTGTATATCGACGACCCGCGTGCGAATCTTCCGTTGTGGGGCTTGGATGTGGCCCTCACCGTGGTAGTGGGCTTGTCCGAAGGCGAATCCCGGCTCTGTTGCGTCGAGGGGGTAGAGCTTTGTTGAGACTTTCGGGGGGGAGGGGAAAGCTCGCGAGCCCGAACAGGTTTAGGGGGAAGTGTTTTTGATTCCCTCTCGCGGTCACGATGCTCGCGAGGGCGCTCACGCTCCCGTTCACGTTCGCGGTAGCCGTCGTGGGGAGTAGAGCGTGGGTCGTCGTCGAGTTTCGGTCTCTTCCTCACGACTGGGGACTCCGGGAGCTCACCATCCTCGTACGTAGATTGGTCCCTTGATTCCTTGGAAGATACCTGAGATTCACCTTCCGGTTTCCGCTTCTTGGGTATACGAACAGTATGGAGTATTTCCGTCCGTGAATCATCCTCTAGTCGCTTGCGCTTCAGTAGAGGCTCATCTCCGCGACCCTTTTGTGGTTCTGCCATCTGTTTCGTGGTAGAGGGAGCAGGGCTGGGTTTGGGGGGTAACTGTGCAGCCGATGGAGATGGACGAGATGAAGAGGCGAGACGAGATGGCTCACGTCGCTCCGCTGTCTCGGTGGGATGAGGGCGTTTCTGGGGTATTGTTGCAGTGGGTGGGGAGGGAAGACTAGGGGAAGATGCCTTGGCCTTGAAACCGGAACCAGGAGGCAGTCGCCTTATCGAAGGAGGGAGAGGAGAGGGAGTAGCCTTGGTCGGCCCACCTGCAGCTTCTCTTAGACGAGCATTGCCACCAGTCGATGAGCCTGAACTCTCGTTTTTTGCGAGTATCGGAGTATCCACCTTCATCTTAGTCTTGAGCTCCTTTCGTGGCATGGGCGGTTTCTTGACTTCAGGTACAGGCATAGGAGAAGCACGACCTTCGGTATGGGTGGGGGTGGTGTTACGTGTCATACTGACCCGTTCCACCTCACCAGTAGCGGGCCGTGGACGGATTTCAGCCCGATATTGCGTTTTCAAAGTCCATACTTGAGATGCTGGGGAGTCGATATTTTTCTTGGATGACGGAGGCCGGTCCGCAATCTACAAGGTACCACAGTCAGTAAATCGACACTGAAGGGGTCCTATCACGAACCTCGGCTAACAGCTTCAGAAATTCTTTTCGTGTATCTGGGTTCGGACTGCGCCCAAGGAGCAATTTGATACTTTCCTCGGTTGTCCGAGGGCTGGTTGCAAGACATTGAATCAACCTGCTTCGGAAATCACTTCCAAGGGATGAGGTGGATGTGCTTAAGCCCGGAGCGTTTGGTGATGGAGTGGGGGTTGGTCGTTTGGGAACGGAGGCGAGGGCGGATTTCTTGGATTTGACATCCTTGCGTTTCCCAGCATTCAGGACATCAGCAGGGGGCCTGTCAATCATCTGGATCTTCCGTTGTTGCCGTAGCTCCTCGGCATCCTTTCTACTGCGACCAATCTTATCACCTATCTCCTCGACGCGGTCGCGTTGTACTACGAACTTTCCAACCACCTTCGCGTAGTACTTGAGTGGTGGATTCTTTTGTCTCGCGGAAGTGGCGCGGATGTATATATCATGGACTGCATTCTCGGGAGCTGGCTTGGTCGGAAAGAAAGCGTCTCCCACTTGAATACCCTGCAGGGCAGAAAGTTCGGCTGTGGCGATCGTGCAGTGGGAATCGAACTTACAGATCGCTTCCCAAAGGTGAACTGAACCTGGGGCAGCGGTGATGCTTGCAACGCTTCCAGGGTTTCTGCAGACATCCTTAGAAAGATGGCCTGCTTTGGCTTTGAATGTAAGGCATCTTCAGGGCGGGAGTGGCCGTGCAAAGAGATGGTCGTGTTCTCTGGAAGGGGCATGTTGAGACAACGACGCGGGTGGTGGTGGGTATCGGGTATGAAAGGGTGGATGCACGTTGGAGGCCGTCACAAAATAAGGCGAGACGTGAATGGGGCCGTGCGGATCGGGTGGACGTCGAGGGACGAGAGGAGACCGCTGTGGCCACTGTGAGGACAATAGGGAACAGGTCCAAAGACACGACCCCGGTCTCCACCCAACGCGCATAGCCGGACTCGTAAAAGGCGCTGCAAGCCACGGCACCGGAGACGTTCCCACTCTCTTTGGGCAACCAGGGTATTTCTCAGCTATTTATCTACGTTTTGCCGTCACAAAACCCTCAGGGTCCAGTGGGAAACCACGAGGCCCAACTGACAAACCAGCCATGGAATTATAACTTTCCACGACGCATGCACATTGAGCCTGAGGCTCCTCTCACGGTGCTCATTACTCGAGAGCGACGCGAAGGGCTTGCCTCGCATGCATACACCCCTAAGTATCCGTTCCAGCAGCGCTCCATTGTTTGAGGTTAACGTTAATTTCTCGATCCTGAGACCTGGGGGTCTCCACACCGCGTAGGTCGGTTGGGCCTAGGGTTCGCGGGCGTGGAGATGACACTAGCACTTGGTGGGCCCAAAGTGAATGGGATGCGGTCCTCCCTGAGCCCTATTGTGTGGAGGCTGAGCTGTTCGATTTCGAGGGACAAGGCCATCAGGCTGGGATCGCAGATGTGGGGTTTAGAGACAATATCCACAACCCAACGTGACGAACGGGGTCCTGGCGGAACCCCAAAAAGTCCCCGGGCAGCCGTCTAGGTGCAGCTCTATGGATCGTCCCCGATATCTGGGGCTGGGGGTGTGGTTACCTGACAACCTATCGACTTTGCAAATCGGGCAACACCCATGCGGGTCTCTTCCCAACAGACACCAAACCAACACCGCCGAAAGAACGGGGAACATCATGGAAACAAGGCGTCGAATTCCATGGGGAGAATACTTGAGACCCCGATAGCGGGAGAGACGGAGCACGAAAGAATCAACTGCCGGCGACATCGGCCACACCGACACGAGCCCGCAGATGCAGTGAAATCGTATGAACCCGCAAAATTATCGTGCATGGTTCTCAATTGAAGGGGGGAAAGCGGGAATGAAAACCAAAACGTCCAACGCACAGCGCTCTGATTGTCCTCTGCCCTTCATTCGAGGGACACGATCTTCAAAGAGCCGTCACACTCCGCATTTGATAAACAATTCCGACTGTATCTCAATACGGACGAACTGGAGTGAGTGGACCCCAACAGGTCGGGCCCGAGATTATCCGGGGCAGTCGACTCAAATTACAAAACTCCCTTCGGTTGACGTCTCACGACCAGGGAGGTTCCGGGCCTCCCGAAAGCAACGGCACAAACGACATCACTTTCGCTCGGCCGAAGGCGATTGGACAGGAAAACAGAGAGACGGGGCGCGGAGATTCCATTCTCCCCGGACGGATCACAATTGATTTTACAGCGTCAACGTGTTGGCGGGCGCCGGGCTGACATCCTCGAGGGTGGGTCCGGGATCTGGCCGAAGTCCGCTCAAAAAGCAAAAGATACCGGGAGCATTTGCGCAACGGAGCGGTTGCTAGGGGCCGGTTGGCACGAATTCAGATGTGTCCACCTGCGGTCGGAACAGGGGAGGTTACCGACCAAGATTCACATCGTTCCTGGAGGATACACAGATTGTGTGTCGAGTGATGAGATAACTACATACATAAATCATCCGCGATGACCCCATTCAAAGACTCATATTTACACTATATATGGGTATAGGTTACATTCGTGGGCAAAGGAGTGAACGCCCAGGAGGTACCATTGTGGCGGTGAACTATGTACGAAGGACAGGAGAACGGGTCTCTTCCCGTACTTCGTCGAGATCGGTTTGTGGAATGGAGTGCACTTTTTTCAACTCGTATTCCGAGTCACTGACCGATGATTCGACTTGGTTATCGATTTGTTCGGTGGTGACCTTGATCTGTGGAAGGGCGAGCTCAGTACGTCTGATCTCGGCAGAAGGTTCCTGACAAACCTACCTGCATGGTCGCAATGCCAGCCGAGGAAGGTTTGTTTGAACGTCCCAAATTGAACAAAACCTTAGAGCCCCTGGTTGACGGTTCCGTTCCACTGGGTTCAGGGCCCCCCGACTTCGATGGCGAAATGACGTCTGTGGTCGTCGGTGCCCTGTCATGTCGGTCCGAGGATTGCGATGTAACCCAATATATCACCAGTGCGTTTACGATGACCTAAACGGTGGGGGTGAGCCAGGCGTTCCAAATCAAATAAATACGTGAACTCACATCAGTCCCGCAGCTCCCAAGGCAAACCCAACCGAGTTGGCGACCGTGCATCAACGTCAACACAAGAATGTTCACACAGGACGTGGTGAGCGCTATGAGGGCCGACCAGAGAGTGCGCACCGCGAGGCGCCTCACGCGGCTGTTCCGGAACGAGCTACGCATCACCGGCCACAGGAACAGCCCGGTGAGCAAGGCGTTGATGAAACTGTATTGAACAGTGAGCAGACGGATCAACAGCAAGTGGAATTGGCTTACAAGTCGTAGGTCAGCAATACGATGCTGGCTGGCTTCGTCAGGCCGATGTAGCACACGTCCCTGTCTCCACCAAAGTATGAAATCCGGCCTAGACTTTTTGTGAGCAATATATACTCCGTATCCCAGTCGCGGGTGCCTACCGTAGAATAACACCCCAACGACTCCCAAATATCCGAGGAGGCCGATAGCACACCAAACGTAGGCTTTGCACTGTAATCGCCCCGAGCGAGGAGAAGGTCGCCAAACGACGTGAACTCGCTCCACTGCGTGCGGTTCAGTAATGACGCTCGATCGGATGTGTGGAAGGAAGGACGAACGCAGGAACGTGTAGATGAAGAACTTGGATGACCCATAAAAGATAATGCACAGTATGATCCCCATTGAACAACTGACATCGTTTTTCTCCAACCCGAGCCCGAGGACCAGAATACCAGAGGAGAAAATGAATAACCAGGAGTCGATGAGAATCAGAAGGAGGCATATCCAGGGCCAGGTAACGTCTCTCAGCGTGAAGTTCTCGCGGAGTCTCGTCCGTCTAGAGACGAGATGCGCAAGGACGGTGACGCCTACGAGATGGATGACCGCACTTAGGACGTGCATCCCCACGTTTGGGAATATCATTGAATTGGGGCGATCCATGGCGTTTCCGACGCCTCGAAGGGATATGGACACAGGGAGGGTGAAGCTGGGAAGATTCGCATCCCCGAGACTCGCGTTTATAACTCAACGACCGGCACCCGTAAGACGTGAGAGCGCGCTCCCTCCCGTGCTGGGATCTAAATTGTCGAATCTCCAAGTGATTCCAGGGTCCGGTGGGAGGCCCAGGTGTCGCGATTAGCTTGGCGCATCAACCAGTCATCCGGTCAGGGGTCCCCTCGCGTCAACCGGCGAGATCATAGCTGTTGCGTTTCGACAGACGGTTTCCCACAGATTATCATTACGGCCCCAGTTGTTCTTTGTTTGTCTTCTGATTGGATATTGGGTCCGGCACCCGGTCAGCCGGTTCGTACATCTCCATCGCAGGTTGGGATTTCGGTTTTCCCACTCGATTTTCGGTGCGCGGGGTCGTCAACGACTTATGATTTGGCATGCTAGGGACATCCTGTCGATCTTTGAGAGTGGCCTGACTGGGACCTGGCCCCGGCATTGTGCGCTATGCCGTGATGCCGAGCCCCAACAACAAAAACTGGACAACACATTGATTCAGATCCCGGACGCCGGTAATTCCAAAAAGCCAAAGCCTGTCAAAGGCGCCTATCGATCACCACATGCAACGATGTCCCAAGCCGAGGCTCCTCCTACAGTACACCCAACTCTCCAGCCTTGCGCGAGACGCGGCACTCAAAAAATACCGGCACAATGGCATCATGCCCACCCCCATCTTCGCCCTGACCGAAACTGGCCGCTTCCGACTACGCGTGATAATGTTCCCATGAGGATTGCAGTCAGGAGAATTTGTTTACCCGCTCCACACATGTTTGGGGTTTGGTTCATCGGAGAGTGATTGTACCGAACGTTGTAACCCAGAAAATGCTGAATTGACGATCTACCTACACCCCCGCTTAGGCACACAAATCATTCTAGGTAAGGAGAACAGCTTTGGCCTTGCCCTTCTTCGCAGGATCTTGAGCACCTTCGCGAAGAGAAGATATATCGACGTTCGTCTCGGTGTGGACCGCGATCTGTATTTTCCGACATTGATCATAATAGGGGGATCAATTGAACTGAAACGTACCTCGACATCTAACGCAGTACTGGTTTCACGAGGTGGCGGCTCCCGAACAAACAACATTCTGAAGCCACGGTCAAGGGCCATCAATGGTGACCACGAGTGGAGCGACTGCCGACGGTTGGTGGAGACCATCTCGCCGAGAGAGGGGGGAGGACCTTTATGATGGGAGGACATCTCAGACGACATTTCATAAACGGGATGATCCAAAGTCGCATTCGCCCCCGGAGGCGGCAGTCCCGCGGATCGTTCTGATTTGGAGTCCGTCACCCAGAATAACGCTAATGCGTTCACCACGACCTGCGGGCAATCGGTTTGTCAACATTCCGGGCTTATCATACAAGCATCGGACAACTCGGAGGTAAAACTTACGTCTGCACTACAACTTCCTAAACAGACCCACCCTAGCTGACGCCCGTGCATCAAGATTAGGACGAGAACGTTGATACAAGATGTAGCCAAGGCAATGAATGCCGAACTGGTGGGAACCGTGTCAGCACGATCAACACGAGGCAAAGCCTACGCACATGAGTGTCCTGAATGCGAGTCGCTTGATAGTATTGTTGCGAAAACGCCCGCGCAATAGCGGCCATAGGAATAGGACTGTCAAAAGCAATGTAATAAAGCTGCGGGGGGTGAGGGCTTGTGATCGAGGTGTCAGGAAAAGGTTCTTACAGATCGTAAGCCAAGAGAGGGGCGGAGGCGATAAACTTGAGACCAATATAACATGCACCCTCCTCGATCGCTGATATGTTACCTAGAACAACCGGTCAGCTGATTTTCCGAAGAGTGGCACTTGGAACTGCTACCATAAAACATAACGCCGGCGACACCCAAGTAGAGAGTGAGGAGAATCATGCACACCACATATACTCTGGAACGTAATCGGGGAGACGTGGGAGTTGGACGCCAAACGACATGCACCCGTTCGACTGGAAGAAACGGATAGTATCACGGTCGCCATTCCCAGGGGGAGATAGAACTCACCCAGAAAGAGATATATAAACAGTTTTGAGGTCCCATAGAATACGATGCAAAGATATATACCGAGCGAACACGCGGCCGGGCTGGTAGCCATTCCAACACCGAGGATCAAGATACCAGCGGTGAAAAGGAAGAGGTACGAGTCGGCAAAGACAATCAAGACACAGAGCCGTGGCCATGATGCTCGCTTCAGAGAACATTGTACCCCATCGACAAGGACCCGGCGAGAGATCAGGTGGCTAACGATGGAGACGCCCAATAGATGGACAATAGCACTGATAACCATGTTGTGGGCCATGGAAGTTGGTGGTTTATCCGGCGTGCACTTTGAAACGGACGGAAAGAGAAGGTGGAGTGCGTGGGGGGGAGTGTAATCCACCTCGTCGAATCAACCGAGAGATCACTTATAATTGGGGGTTGAAGAGTAAACCCACACGTTCCGCTATTGGATCCATGGTGCGTGGGACCGATAACGAGATGGCATTTTTGACCAGCAAGATGGCCCTGGAGGCACTGACAGACTCAGACGTCGGGAGCAGATTTTTGGGGTTCTAGCCGAAGAAGCCCAGCACTGTTGCGGCACCCGGATGTGCCGTCGAATGCATTTGCCAAAATTAAACGCTGGCGATATCAGGACCGTCCAAATCAACAACAACGAAATCACCATTATTACGAATCTCGTGTCATGCGTCAGGGGTACTGCCCCGGAGCCACAATCGTGGGCAGAGTTTATTGGACCCGTTGATGGGGGAGCCATGCGAGGAGACTCAGGATAATCCGCAGACCCATCGGAAGGGGCACAACAACGGAATAGTGGAGGGTATGAGAAGCCGAATTTTCTGGCACGATTTGGGTGCTGGTGGTTTGCAACACTGGCGGAAGGACTTCGGCCCGTTCTCACGCATCAACAAACCTGATCGTAGTTCGAGACCGCCGATCATAGACCTTATACGGCGCGCGATCTAGAGCCCCCGGCACACTGAACCAGACGCCGGCGGTGAGTAAGGTCCGGCGAATATATTGCGGGAACCTCCGGGATGACATTCAACGGCGAGTGTCGGGTGATTCGTGGAATCTTGGTGACGAATGTTATCAGTCTTCTTCCAGGAATGCGGCCGAAACGGGCTGACCGGGTGTGAGTGTGTCAGATACAGCAGACGCTGGTATTTTGCTGGGCAGGTCTCAGGGAAAAATCTGTCGGGGAGCAGTAGGTGTCGCGCATAAGTTTTTTTCGTTGGCTGAGCGTAAACAGAGTTGAAACTCCCGCTCGGAGAAGGCGTGGAGGGTAGTTTTGAGAGGATGAATGCAACGGCAGATCTTCTACGGCGCCCTCGAAGCCTTTGAATGATTATTTCAAACAAGTCTTTGCCTTTGATACTCGGAGGGGTGCACGAGACGCTGTCTGAGCGATTAACCGAGGGGCAGCGTACCGATGTCCCAGACCGCTTTCGGCCCGCCGCCGGAGACTTCGGAACGAGGAACAGTTCTGGCCGCATTCTGGATCAGTTGATCGATGTCTCCGTTCACCCGCAGTGTGCGAGAGCGTGCGGTGGATGAAATCGAACCCCTCCCGGCCCTGTCTGGGGAAGGACCGTCACATACTTGCTGTCTTGCCAACGTCATCCCCATCGACAGCGACTGGAATTTCCGCTGTCTTCTGTGTCCGGTGAGCTTATTGACCGTGGGAAAAACACCTCTTTGACGTAGGGTTTTCCAGTCCGGGCTTTCTGAAGTTTTGAAGTACTTTGGGAGCGTCTCCGTCGAGCACCCTCCCGGGATTGCCAGGACCGCTTGAATGCAAAGCAGGTGCTACCACTGCCGGGTGTATGGGAGCACAAGTAAAAACAAACACCCGTGTGACTGCTTCCTTCCCCCGAGGACACGGTGTTATTGGTTTTGCAAATTAATCGATTGGGAAGGAAGCTTACCGCATCAACTTCTGCAGAACCGTTGCGTTTGTGGAGGAGCGACCATTCGCGCGCCATGACCGGGGAACCATTGACGGCGACATATATGTGTGCGATTGCCGTTATGTTGGGCGTTTGAGATCTAAACTTTCCGACACCCTGGATCCCGGAAAGACGTCAGGGAACAGATGGGCACTCCGCTTGGCAATACAGTCGACGAATTCGAACAGTTCCAGGTTCGTCGATCACGGCGCTGGAACGACTGGGACTGTATGAGGCTCAAGCAGATGGACTCCGGAATTTGTTGCGGCCTGGTTGCGGCTGATCGGTGGTCCAGGCCACCCTCCTCACTCAACCCGGGCCTCAGGTCATTATGGGAGGATGTGGCACCCGGACCCCTCAGTCCGATGTTTGTGTGCGCTTGTTGGATACTAAGTGCTGATCGAGGCTAGCGGCTTCAGGACAGGGTTTGGTGGGTTCGTTCCGGTTTCTGTCACCCACACTCGAGGACGGACGGGATCGTTGGACTGGGTCATGCGTCGCGTCACGGACGGGTGTACATGAGGATTACGGTGAATTCTGCTTTCGCTCTGGTTAGACCAGGTAATCAAAGATTTATTGATTCAATTTTCGAGGCTCTTCCTCCGACTCGGAGGAACCCAGACCCACGGCAAACGATCCGTTCCCCCAGCGGGGTTTGGAGTAACAGACGGCTTGTCATGTGTCCCCGCGCTGGTGATATTTGGTTACGCTTTACTGATGGCCAGTCCGTTGCTCACCGTTCCGTGGGGCGATCAGATGTTAAGGTATCAGCACTCCGTGGTAGGACTCACGCCACTCTTCACTGCTCCGAGTCGGAGATCTGCGCGGCAACACATACAGAGTACGTCCGCCTTGATCTTCGCATCTCCAGTCTCCTAGTAGTATAAGTATATCGGCGATCCTCACCCACGCTTCGTCCCGCTCCTACGCACTGACCATGGAGCCAAACAAGGCTCACATCGACTCCAACGATGGCAAGCGAATCTACGCCGAGATGCACCCAGCCGACGGTGGGGCTGACGCAGATCCCACCCCGATCGTGTTCATCCACGGTTTCCTCTACTCTTCTTCCTCATTCACCCCCGTCTTATCGCACCTCTCCTCACGAACGCGCATTATCTTCGACTTGGAGGGCCGTGGGCAGTCAACGCTGGAGTCAATGGCCTCCTGGTCACTTGACTCCGCCGTATCTACCATCGCCCTCGTACTTTCCTACTTTGGTTATCCGCCGGGAACTCAAGTCGACGTTGTCGCCCATTCGCAGGGTGGAATATCTTTGGCCGTTTTGTTCAGTCAATCGGCCAATCCATCCACATCCTACAAAGTCCGCCGCCTGGTGCTAATGGGCCCAGCCGACCCCGCAGAGCCTCCAGAGATGGCGCTCGCCTTTGCCCATCAGGTTCGGTCACAAGAGACCGACGACCTCGTCCTCTTCCTCTTCAGCTGGCTCGGCGCCGACGCCAAGTCAAACCAGGAGTTGATATCCTCCATTTCCGACAAGTTATTCGCCGACGTATCCTACAATCGCCCGTTTGCCTCTCGCATGATCAGGGCCGCTGTCTCCGCCCCGGGGATTTGGACGGCAAGGGGTTCGGTCGATGAGTTGTGGATAGTGTTTGGGCGACAAGACGGTTATTTCGGTTGGAGTGTCCGTACTATGGTGGAGTATATGAAGGAAGTGGACACTGGTCACTTCTTCGCGTGGGAGAATGCAGAAGCTACGGGTAAAGCATTGCAAGAGATTCTTCAACCCAGGTCTTAGAAAGCTGCACGCTGATAATGAACATTTCACTGTCGCGATCAACCCCTGTATCATGTATCCCGAGTGTATTTGCGCTTTTATTTGCTCGTTTCTTGGTTGTATAATCGTTCTTCCGTTGGTTGTACTGCATGACCCGTCCCATATGGCGTGTGATCCCTCATCCTGTACGGTAGATACTTACAGTCCTCGTGTATGGGAATATGTGAATACGTTAAATGTTACCAAAGTCTGCGCGCAAGGTGTTTGGGATCCAAGGAGAAGATCGCGCCGGCTGTAAGAGGGAATATAGTGACCAGGGCTAAGACTCATACGGAAGTGAAACTTAAGACCCACCTTGAGAGTGTGCGTGCGTGTGAAGAGGGGATGGGTTGGCAGTGGGTCAAACCCCTGGGACTCCCCCTGATTGTTCTGGGTGAAGGTAGCCTGAACGAGAGTGTCCGAGATCGGAATTGGTCAAAGTAAAGTGCGCGTGTCCAATCAACTCGCGCAGTGTCCTCGAGACCAGACCCCGATACCCACAAAGGTTAGATGTGGCGCAGAAGTCCCTTTGTATGGAGAAAGTTGTATGGAAGGGATTATAGAGGGCTGCGGTCGTTCTTTGATGGTGAGCGGCAGAACGTACTCGCACTGATAACGCATCGGATGCAACGTCAAGGGCAGAAGATTCCGACTCGGGTAAGAGAGGGAGGAGCGGTCCAGCCGCGTCCACCTCTGTCCATCAAAAAAGCCGAGACGTGCCGCTCTAGAATTGGTGGGTGTGTTTGAGTTGGGCCCATTTACCTTGGATAGCAGCTCGAATGTGGAGGGATGGCGACGCCGGCAAAGACAGGGGAAGGCCTACAGTTCGTTACCAGTAAGTTATTGACAGAAACAGCTACACGGTTCGGTTACACTTTGCGCCGTGCATCAACAGTAGGGGGCTAAAAAAAGCCCTATAGAATTAGTTAGCAATTAGTTAGTATACGGTTTGGGTGCATTGGGATTCAGGCCACCAACCGTTAGGTTCGAGAGTAAAAGTGGGGGACAGTCGGCCCAATGACGCACCTGGGAAAGGAAGTCCCAACACAGGTGATCGTGATCTGATAAGAATTTTGGAGCGCCGCATGTTGTCACCCCGAGCTGTTGATCGGAGTCAGGAGTGACGGAAGGTGAATGATTCTCGATTCCGTTCGTGGCCTGGGCTGGCGAAGCTTGTCCACGCCCGTCGGGTCACGTTAGTCGGCAGATCGAGATCAGGAGGTCGGGGCCGTCGCACGAGGGTCAACCTGGAACGCATCCAGTGGGTTTGGTAGCATTGGTTGTCACCAGTAGGGAAAAACACAGGAGGGCTAGTGGTTTCGGGAGTGGAGAGTGATTCTAAGCGATTACAAGACTGAAGGTTGTTTTACGCCTGTGGTCTGTGGCGATGTTACAAAATCGGCGAGTACATAGAAAGCTGAACATCTGGTATCAGAGGTACAAAGAAACATGGGACACATCGAGGCCTGGAGGGTGTCACTCAATGCTCAGTCACCCGCAGGAACAAGTACTGGTGACGTACCCTGAACCCTATCACGGCGCCACTCGATCCCCCGTAGGGTCAAACATCGAACAAATCCTCCCGCAATAATCGCCTTCTTTGATTCCACCTTCGTAGATATTGTTGACACCTCTCAATGAACACCTCGCAGCCGGTCAAGAATCCGGTAGGGATGAGATCCTTCCTCTGATCCCATGGTTTGATGTCGACAGATTCACATCTGTCCAGACATACCAGGATGACACCGAAGCTATACGCGTCCGCCAGGCGAGGATCTCTGCATTCGCCACGGAGAATTTCCGGGGCAGAGAAGGGACGTGTTCCTGGATGGATCTGTTCTACAGTGATGTGGAACTTGTGCCCAGATGAAGAGCGGGAGAGGAACTTGAATGGGTCGACGGGTTCGTCGTCCGGGGAAGAGTAGATGGAGTCGGATGAAACAGAGCGGCCAAAGTCGAAGAGCTTGATGGTATCACAAACGTGGGTCACCTGGATGTTGAGGAGAGATAGGTCTCCATGGCTGAGGCCGAAAGAGTGAAGGTGGGTTAGACCGTCCAGCAGCTGATTATGATAATCAATCTTTTGAGATCGGGTCAACAGAGGCCGAACTCTGATAACATCGTAGAGGGTCCTGCCATCGATGTATTCCAATACCATCCCCACGTTCTCAAGACTCCCAAGAAAGGTGGTAATATTTCGATGTCGTGTCACGGTGGTGTAAACGCGTAATTCTGCGAGGAACTGGGTGGAGACGTCGTACGCGTTTGATTGCATTTCGCCGTTGATCTCGAGCTGCACCACGTTCGGCTTCTTGACCACGCACTTGAACAGCTCTGAGGCAGAACCATAGGCTACCGGGGCGATGTTGGCAACGGGATTCGAGGGGGCAGAGTACGATGTCGGGGTTGGAAAGGAGAAGATGGAGTTTGGGTGCCTCGGAGGGTTGTACACTGGGGGTGATGGGGGCGGGGACACCTCGCGTGAGACAGTTGGGGTAGCAAGGTGAGTATATCGGCCATGTGTCGTGGAATGGGCATGCGTATGAACGCTGGTATTATCTGCTACAGCTGTTTGGTCGGAGCCAAAAGAGTGGGTAGTAACGGCAGAATCTTCTTCTGGATCGACTTCGACTGCACGATGGCGTTATCTTCTGGGTGGGAGAACAAATGCAAGTGAGACGGACCTAACCACCAGTTCTTCTTGGATGTGAGTGTAAAGGACTTGATATGCCTCGATGCCATCGACTGAGGCGACACTTGGCCGAGACGTAGATGGTTCTGGGGAACCTCGTGTCACCCAACTGTCACCATGCGCGTGGCGGGTGATTCGGATCACACGTTCGTCAACCGAAGATGGATTAAGAGGGTTACTTCGCGCCGGAGATAAAGGATATTCAGCGCGTGCGGTCCGGGCGAAAGAAACCGAAGACCAGGCGAGAAATTGAGGGAGAAAGAGCGAACAGACCCGGAACCGAACCCGCGTCCAAGCACGGATCGTCATCTGGCGCGCACCCGGTTGAGCACGACGAATCAGAGGATACATAGCATTAAAGCAGCGTGGGTCGCTCCGTCAGCGAACCCAGCAGCGTGGATCTGGTTGCTAACCCCAACGGTTGAAACGTTGATCTGTCCACCGACGACGAGGGCAGGCAACTGTAGTCGTGTGTTGCCGACGACCCTCGGCCATCGTACCCAGCATCCGACCCCCCCACGTCGACATCAACCCGTTCGGGCTCGACCACCACCACCTTACATACTCCTTACACATCTACCTCAACCTCATCTCCACTCTCTTCACTAAAGGCGCTCCTTAATCCTGAGGCGATTCGACGTCCTATCTCGGTCCGGGACTCGTCAGCCGGTCCACCCAAGTTCACCAACACCCGGCACGGTTCTGAACACCCTTTTCCAATCTTTTCCAAATGACCGAGTTCGGCAAGCGGGCAAGCGCAGTCATGCCGGATCCTTCTCTCATATCAGAGAATAGGACCTGTCCCGGTTGTGGTCTGTCAGTTGTCAACGAAACTGGCGGCGTGGTCGTTGCCTTTGGGTAACTGTCACTCTTTAATTCCTCTCAATTCCCAAAATTTTACCCACTCTGCCGTTTCATAGGCAATCCTTCTTCCACGTCGACTGTTTCAAGTGTGCTAAATGCGGCGACAAAGTCACGGCAGACACCAACCTGCTCTTGTTGTCCGACGGTTCCCCAATTTGCGCCAATTGTTCATACTGCTGCAATGTCTGCAAACTTCCCATTCTTGACGAAGCTATCATGACCGGTGACGACTCTTACCACGCGCATTGCTTCAAGTGCAAAGTCTGCGGAAATCGGATCGACGAACTCGTATTTGCCAAAACAAGCCAGGGAATATACTGCATGAACTGTCACAACCAGCGGGTAGCACGAAGTAGAAAGCGGCACCAGGAGAAAAAGGCAGCACAAGCTCAAGCCGCCGCCAACGGTATGGCTGGCTCGAGCGGGGGTGGGCGATCACGCGAAGCTCGGAACCCTAACGCTTCAGTCAGTATTAAATCGCTATCTTACCCGCGCAAACTAACATTTCAGATGCAACAGCATCCTTCTAGCAGTTCAGACGCATACGATCTATTGCGGTCGAAATCAAACACCCTGACTTCAACTTCCGCCGATCTGCCGACCATCCCTTCCAAGCAACCTTTAGATCCCAGCAGCTCCACCAATACCCTACAGCATAATGGAGCTTTCACTGGTCCACGTAACCTTCCGCGAAACCCAGCTTCCCCCGTGAACCGCTCTCAACCGCTTGACATTGTCAACTCCTACCAACCAACCATCAAACCTTCCGGTTCCCGCCCAATGGGGTCCCCGTCACGACATCGGACGCAGTCATCAGGGGGAGGGCGTCTGATTCAAGACTTGATCGCTCCTCCGTTACCCCAGTCTGTGTCTCACCAAGCCCGCTCACTGTCTGATTCTGCACCTCCATCCGCCAATATACCGTCATCTTTCCTGTCCCCAGGGGAGACGGTTCCCCTTCCTGAGGACTCTGGTCAGCGAACAAGTCGTGACAATGGTGTACGCCCCCTGCACGTATTAATGAAAGACCCTGCCAATGCCTCCACTAACGGTTTGAATGACTCCTTACAACCTCCAACATCACGCGCTGCAAAACGACAGTCGATAAATCCGGCAATGGCTTTCGATCCTTCAGTCTTTATGGAACCTTCGCAGAAACGGTCTTCTGTTACTTCAACCAATTCCAACCGTTCGAGCTCCCCTAGACACGTATCGGACAGCCCCGGTCGCGATTCTCTCCGTCTCCAATCTCCATTGCGGGATGTATTCCAAAATGATATGCTGCCTTCCCCGCATGGGCCCCCAGAGAGATCTGGAACACTTCCCCCAGCATTGCCCCCTTCCACTGGTCCGGTGGACTCGTTCCAGCAAAGAGGGTGCGCTGCCTCTGGTTCACGTTTAGATAACTCCTTGTACCCGCCCCCGTCGCTACGTCCGAACGACCCCGGTGACGGTATTGAAACCATCGTAGGGCCGGCCTCATCCCCTCCGGACCGAAACTTCTCCGGGCGTCCGGATCCTGACGGGCGACTGCCACCCCTTGGACCCTCAAATCGGAACTCTTCCATCTCGGTTAATTCCGACCGAGCCCCCTTCAGCCCCGCGTACAGCGTCAATGGCCGTCTGTCACCAAACCCAGGAAACGGATCTCCAGTTTCGCCCACATCTCCCAACCATCGTGTGGATGTTCCGACTGGTATCGAGAGTGAGAGTGATCGGGAGAGTGATGAGAAGGCGGGAACTATCGACTCGCCGGGTATGCGTTCCACCCCACTCAGCGACGACGACACCACTCCTGTACTACCACCTAAGATTTCGAAGGACTCCAAGCGTCCCCCGAACCTCAATATTCAGAGCCCTGCATCTTCAACGACAATCGCAGAGAATGTACCCGATGGTCTCGAAGTTGCAGAAAGTGAAGAACCCTCAGGGTCCGAGATCTCTCACGAGTCTTCCCCTGTCGAGCAGACCTCTCACTCGACCTTCATCGCCCCTGCATTACCACCGATCCGGTTCTCCATGAGCGGCCCTGACTTCGGGGACCTCATGAAACCCGGCAGTCAAGATCTTCAACAGTCGGCGCACCTCAAGGGAGTGGCCGCAAATGTTCCGGAGGTTGCGGAAGAAAGCGCCGAAGAGCTCGTTACGCCCGTTGATGAAAGTGGTAAAAACATCCCTCCTGCTTCTACCCCCAAGAGCGATATAACCATCTTCAAGACGGACACCACTCCGAAGAAGAAAGGTATTCTGGTGAAATCTACGTCTGTTTCGTCCTCAAAGAGCAGTTTGTTGGCGGAACCGTCAGGACCTGCGCTCACACGGTCGGCATCAACCAGGTGGAATCCGAAGGAGTTGAGAGCGTCTCCTCCCCGGCGGAGGCGCGCTTCAGAAGCAGATGAGACTCCTCGAGCTGTTGCCCCCACCAAATTCGACGCATCTCGTTCGGAAAGTACCATGCAATCCTCTCCCTCTGAGAGGACTACCTTTGACTCGGACCAGAAACCTAGGCTGAGGGAGAGGTTGGACCCGAATGTGTCAATCAAGTTCGTACAATCCGCTTCCGAAGCACAGAAACTGGACGCTGCGAGGAAGCTGAGGACGGACACTTCCGACCTGGTTGCGAGAAGGTTACAGGAGGCGCTGGAGAACGCGGCTGATAGAGGGGCACCTCACATGAAGTTTGACAAAGAGTTTGTTGAGGCGATCGCAGCGATGGTGGAGCAGCGAAAAGAGGAGTACCTGGATATGAAGAAGAAACTTGATGGGCTTAAGGTGCGTGGCTGAACAATTTACTGCCTTGTTTCCACCGATTGGCTTACGACGTTTGCAGCGCGCGAGTCAGCAATATATGGACGGCCTCAACGTTGCCCAGTCGGAATACGATCGCGAAGTTCGGACCCGAAGGGACGCTGAGGCGGAGGTCACACGGCTACGCGTTCTGCTCTCCGGGCAGGCGATGAAGCTGACTGCCCTCTCCGGAGAGGCAAAGCGGCAGGATGCTCATGTCCAGCTTACAAGGGAGCTCGGCGATAAGATGACTGGCCTGGAGCGCGACCTTTCTACCTTGAAGGTTGAGCGGGATATGACTTTAGCCGAGATTGAGGAGTTAACCGCATCCAAGGGGTGAGCTGAAACACGAAACGTCCTTTGCACAGTATTCACCTTCCGCCACAGCACCGGTGACCCGAGCCCGGATGAAACTGGCTCCAAACTCAGCCGCAACCTTACCACTCGCTTGGACAAGATCAAGAAACAGTACAAGCGAGAGCTGTTGCCTCTAACCCAGCAGCGCGAGCGATTGGAACGGGAGATTGATGATCTCAAGGCACATCGCGACCTCCTCCTGGAGGAGACCACCATGCTCAACCTCCGCAACGAGGAGCTTGCTCAGCTTACTCAACAGTATCTCCGTCGCATGGAAACTACAGATGTGCCTGTCACCTCCGTTAAACGGGAGAAGTCCAGTCAATCCCTCGACAAACCCAGACTGCCTCAATACAATGGGTCGGCTTCCAATTCCACCTTGAACGATGAGATGGAGCCCAGGATTATCCGCGTGGGGAAGCCAGATGTGTTGGAGGTCCCGGCAAGCTCGTTCCGCCCTCCGAAGTTCCTCAAGTGGTCTGGGAAGGCGAGCAGGGAGCACCTCGCAAAGGAGCCCGCGATCAATGTCGTCCCCCCGGAAATGCCGCCGTCCAAACTCCGCTCCACGAAGGAACACGTGTTTCAACACTTCAGCGCTCTTCGTTTTGTGAGGTGCGATCACTGTGGGGACAAAATGTGGGGATCTCATCTCCGTTGTACTGGTCGGTGTTCGGAGTTCATCCCACATATCAGCTATACCCACCGTTGACCCACCCAGGTTGCAATATGTCCGTCCACCCGAAGTGCCTTCCTCTTGTTCATACGTCCTGTTCTCCGGCTGGTGGCAGAAACGAGCCAGCTTCCAACGTTGGCCCGCTCCGTACGCTCGATTTTTTTAAATCTTCCACCGTAATCCGTTCTGATGTGGGGTTCTCCTATAGCGCCGTCTATGTTTGGTCGTGACCTGATCGAACAGGCTCGTGCGGACGCGAAAGGTGAGGAGCGCTATGTTCCCGTTATCGTTGCGAAGTGCATCGATGCCGTTGATGCCCTTGGTGAGCCCATTGCCCTCCTCCGATGTGTCTCTTTGTTTTTAATCCCACCATCGATAGCCCTTGACTATGAGGGTATTTACCGTAAGACTGGAGGTTCTGGTCTGTCCAAAGCGATCACTCAGCTATTCGAACGAGGCGACTACGGCTCCTTCGATCTTCGCGACTCAGACAGGTTCAATGATATCTGCAGTGTGACATCGGTCCTCAAGACATACTTCCGCTCATTACCCGACCCGCTTTTCACATACGCTTTGCATGACGAGTTCGTTCGAGCGTCCCATATCCGAGATCCGGCAGCCAAATGCAGTGTGCTGTCGGAGTTGGTCTTTAGGCTTCCCCTTGAGCACCTACACACCTCAAAACTGTTGATGATGCACCTCCATAGAGTATCGCAAAAGAGTGAGGTAAACCTCATGACCGCAAGGAATCTCGGGGTTGTTTTTGGACGTGAGTTCTCTAATTGCCTGGATAATGCGATAAATCGTATACTGAGCCTCCCGTAGCCACTCTGATGCGTTCCCGAGACTCAGGCGCTGAATTCAGTGATATGGCAGGTAAATCCCTCACGGTCGAGTGGCTCGTGGAAAACGCGCCTGCGGTCTTTACCCCCGTTACAGACTCGTCGAACCAATGAATTCTTTATGGAGTATTTTATTATGACTTTCTCTTCGTTATTGTTTCTCTCCAATTCGAGCCGGTCCGAATGGCCTATGATATACCGTTTGAATTTTGCGTGGATAGCAGCATACCTCTTCGTCACTTTTTTTCCCTCGGTTCCGTTCCTGTTTACCTCGGCATGTATTCACACCCCGGTCTAGCTTCTAAGGATGTCTCAATACCTCACTTTGGGTCTACACTGTGTTCACTGTATATGCGTCGCTCCTGTCTCATACCCGTCAACCTCCCATCCCGTCTCATGTCCACTTCACCCACTTCATCGCATTCTGCACGATCGCCTTCATCCATTTTTACCATACGACGTGATTCCTATGCCATATAAGTTATACCAGGCGGTCGTGCCGTCCCGCCGCCTCACTTCGGTGCGAAAGACGTGCATGTGGAAACCGAAAGACCTGTGAGTTCCTGCTCGTTGGTCGCCAATGATGCAGATGGGGTAGGGGTGTAGTGAGGTTGATAAGAGCTCTCGCATCACATGGGGCAGGTTTTGATCAAGAAATAACGGTCGATACCTCCCCCGATCGCTTTGCGCGAGGGATCGTCTCTGGTTTCAGAGTACAATATAGGAAGTGGCGTCTCGGACCAGTCTGGGCGGCCGTACCACTCTGAGCTCCTAACGGAGTCGTGTTGAGTCCGCTGCCACGCAGCCCCAGAGAGAACATCCGGTCAAAAACTATCAGGAAGACTGAGTGTAAGTGCGGAGCGAGAGGGTGGAAAAGGGGGGCATGCATACGTGTTGCTGCGAAAGCTTTAGCCGTGATCTGGCAACTGAGGTGCGTCAGACTGAGTGGCGGAGTAACGCCTTCAAGAGTTCTGAGGTAACGGTACACCATAGATGGTTGGCATGGTCCTGTGGGGTAGGTAGAAACGCGATGGCGACGAAAAGATGAGACGGAACCCACCGAAACGAAAGATCGCATGATAAGCCTGCCGCCACTTCTCTTCGAGGAGACGAGCGCACGTGGTAGGGTCAGGGCAGGTTGGACACTGCATATCTCAGATAGTCGAACTGGTAGAATCCACGGATGACGTACACATTGGTACTCCTTTGCGATTTGAGTAAGTCCAAGCTTCAACACTCTTTCCAGGAACCAGTTTCTCCTAGCGTGCAAATGAGTTTTTGCCCTTCAACGGACGTCCGATAATGACAAACCGCTTCTCCAGTTTCAATAGAGTTTCCTGGCTCAGAGAACTCATTTCTTGTTCTGTCCACCCGTTCAGGTTCTCCAGCACGAAACGGCTGGCCTCGCGATAGAGCTCCTCCTCTTCGAATAGCTCGGCGATTCGCATTGCTTTTATGGGTTTGCCGGCAGCATGGGTCAAGAGGAACGTCATACAACGTTGTTGAAGGGCGGGTACGGAAAGTTTGTGGGAGATATTCATCAAACCCTCGACATTATTCCAGGTGATCGTGCATTCGGTACTACGGGATCGACGGTGGGTTTTTTGAGGTAAGAACACCGCCGAATGACAACTTACTGGGGGTAAACGAATTTTAAGAAGTCGTGGAATGTAGCAGCCTGGAGATTTAAAGATGTCGGTCCTCGGCGCGGAGACACTAAGAAGTTGTAGAACGTACCCTCTCCTCTTTGAGAACAATCACTGCTTCAGGGATCACATTCCCTGCGCTTGTCCAAGGATTTTGTGTCTTCAATTTCTCTGATTTCGCCGGAGATGGTTTGCCGGGCTCATTAGGGCGGGGGTTTGAACCCCCCTGGAGCTTTTGGAGACTGTCGAGCCTCGCATCCGCAATTGCGTCTGGACAGGTCGGGCTGGACTCCACGTCACTGGCAGCCGTGACGTCCGTATCCGTCCTCCGCGAGTCCATCACTTCATCATCTTCGTCGCCAGTGACTTCCATCGGCACAAATGTCATCACGGGGATGGAACCTTCTCCCGTCCTATTTCCCGGGTCGGAAGGAGGCTGAGAAATCGTAATAATTGAGGACATGGACGCTGGCCGGCCTGTCTCTGCCCAGTCGCCACTGAGGGCGGCTTGGAAAAATGGAGATGCCCAATACAAGACTTCCTTGTGCGCCCTGGAAGGTTTGATCTGTAACTGCACGGGGAGGCGATGCGCGATCCCTTACCAGAAGGTTGTGGACTCAACAACGATCTTTACAGTTCCCGGTAATTGACTGTGTCTGGTGAACGTGTCATCGATGTCAATGGAAACATCGTCCTCAGACTCGCTGACGTCCGCGGTGATGTCGACCTCGTGCTCCTGTGATGTCCAGGGCGGAGAACCGGCGGACCTAAAAACTCCGGCAGCCGCAGCGTGAGTCTCAGTAGCAATGCTGAGGGAAGCGGAGGGGTTGTGGTTATTCCTGGAGTTCCGAGCAATGAGAATGTGGGACGGGTTGGTGGCCATGGTCGCGACCTGGGGAGTTCTCAGTTCACGTGACTGATCATCCTGAGTCCGAGGTCCGTTTCAGGTGATCGGATCAGAAACGGAAGCTTCAAATGTGGCTCCAGGTTCTTCCGGCCACGTAAGGGCAGCTGAAGTTCACAGGGTAAACTTTCCGGAGTCTTTGGTGGTGTTTATTCGCATTTATATCGCGAGTGTCTCTGACCTTCGCTCGTTGTCGAAAAAAGCCCGCCTCATCAGTGACCGTTGGGTTCTGGCGCCTTAATGAACCCGCTTCCACACGTCTAGGTACCAGAGCGCGCGCTAATATTCAGCGGGAAACCGTCGCATGACCAGACAGGTGATGGTGGCGTTGTTCTGGTGGAGTCTGGAGGGGTGCTGGGATTTCCGGCTCGCGAGGGGACGGCCGCGGAGGGTGCTGCGGTACTTGGACGGCAAGCCTGTTGCCCGCTCACATCCATTGGGGCATCTCAATCTTCCGACACGACCACCAGTACCGGTCCTTGCTGTCGCCAGGCGAGGAATGAAACACGTGAGCATTTGAAGAGATTTGAGACCGTTCAATGAAAGAATGCCTTGATGTTCCTCATTCACGAGCAACATCAATCATGTCCAGAGCGGCTGTATGCGTCACCTCACCTTACTAAGTGACTTCATCGCGCCGTGTTGCATCGCTGGACCAGTGTCTCCCCACACCCCCACAACCCTGGCGGCGGCCGCCCCCACCGCCAAATAAACCCCCGGGCCCGGTCGTGCTCCCGCCAGCCTCGAATTGCACGGTGCACCTTCGTGCTTAGTTATAAATAGTGACACCCTCGGCGTGCGTACGGGGATGCATACGCTGTATTCGATACAGAAGCGCACTTTGAGACCGTCTGGCAACCGTACGACACACGCCCACCAAATTTGCCCTTTTCACGGGTGTCTCTTCATACCGTGTCCGAGACTATCGGGACGTACTTTGGAACTCCGGTCGCTACTCACCGCGTACAATTCGCTGAAGAGTGGACCGTTTTCTTCAGGACAGAGAGGTTCAAACACTTCAAAAGAATCTTGAAGAAGCGATCGGGAACGAGTCTCATTGGTTGGTGCGTGGATAAATCTTCATCCCGGTTGCATCTGTTTGCCGAGGCTTTTCTGGAGATATTGGTTCGCACTCAGGATGAACTCACGATTCAATGGATATATAGTCCGCTGCCCACGATGACAGATTTGCGGTGGTGCGATGACCTTCTACAAGCGCCTAGCCTTCTAAGTTAATACTGGCGTGGAATTTCTGTTCAGCCTGTGAACAAAACTCCGGTGTATTGCTGGCCGTTCAACTACAAAAGATGGAGTACAGTGAATGTCACTGAACAATCCCCGCCGCACCCCGCCCCCTTACAACCCGGGAGACGTGAGCTGACTCCCTCTCATCCTTGTCCATCGCAAACGACAAAGCGGTCATGTCCTCGAATAACTCCTTCACTCCGAAGGTCTCGCCGGAAGTCCTTTATTACGAGCATATGGCTTACGCCGGGAACGCAATGGGTGATATCCTTTACGGTTGGTATCTCACCATCACCGTTGTCGATTGAAAAAAAAAAAAAGCAGTGCTCAAAGTTCCTAACAGGGATAGTCGTCACTCTTTACTTCGAGTGCGCAGTTGCCATTCTCAACCCTCCACCTAACCGTAGGAGAGGTAGGAAATGGGGACTGCTGGCGTATACGACGTTTTTGTTTGTCCTGGGAACCATCTTCACTGGCTGTAACCTCCGGGTGCGGCAGTTGTCGTATATCGATAATAGGGGGTTTCCAGGAAAGCCACCGTCGTTACCTCCCGGTCCTATTGGGTACACCCTATTATCCCAGTCGAAGCCGACGTCCATGTTGTCCAACGCGTCATTTACCGTAGCTAACTGGATGGCTGACGGCCTCTTGGTGAGTCCGTAGGAATTACACTCGACGTTCGCCAATGCTCACTCAGGGTTCAGATGTACCGTGTATATGTCCTCTACGGCGGGCAGCCGTGGGTCCTGATTCTCCCCACACTCATGTACTTGGCCTCTATCTGTGCGATCTTTCCCTGGTTCTCATTTTCTCGCGGCTGACATCATCACCAGCGATGGGTATTATGACCCTCTTCAAGACCTCCAGACCCGAGTCCAGCTTATTCTCCGGTATCACCGTCAGCTTCGGACTCCCATACTTCACCATTTCTGTGGCACTCAACGTCCTCTTGACGCTAATCATCGCCTGCCGGCTCCTGCTCCAAGGCCGTAGCCTCAAGAACGCGATAGGATTACCGTCTGGGATCGTCACATTCTACAAATCAATCGTCACGATGCTCATCGAGAGCTCTGCCCTCTACGCTGCCGTGTCAATATGCTTCATCGTTCCTTACGCCATGTCGCACCACGCGTCTGCCGTCTTCCTCTCGGTGCTATCACGAGTTCAGATTATCGCGCCATTGCTCATCATCCGTCGTGTCGCGACTCAGCGAGCCTTGACCGCCTCGAACATGGCTGGCGGAGCACCGGCGGAACACTCGGCGCGGTTCAATAGCGTTGGTGGAGCCGGCACACACAACTATCCTTTGAGCCCGATTTTCGACACTAAACGCGACGGGGTCGACATTATGACTACTATCGAATTCGCAAACGATATGGACGACCCCAAGGCTCCATGGCATGATCAGAAGGTATAAAGTTTGCTTGGAAGTTGTCTCTCTTGTATCACTACTCTCGTTCCACCCATGAACATTTGTCTATTCTTAATGGTATTTCTCCAGATCCCATGACAACTGCAGTCATCTCGGTCGTTTAAATTGTCACTCCTTTAACATTTAACCGACTCTCTTATCGCTTCCCGTTGTTCACCACACAGCTCCCGATGTTGCCCGTTTATCTTCTGTTTCATTCTTCGGCCGCCATAAAAGTGGAATTACCAGATGAATGGCGTGGCATTCTTCAAGTTGAGTGTGTCGCTCGAACAAATTCGGTCGCCGTTCCACTGGATGCGGGGTCGTAATGCTGTTACGAATATCCTCCTCAATGATTACCGCCGAGGCCTTCGATGTAGGAGAAAGGTTCCATAGAAGCGGTCTGGAGCGGATTAATGGAAATAACCATCTTTTCTCCCGTCACACTTCATACGCTGGTTACAGTGGTCAGCGTCCACGTCGCGATGAATCAGGTGGGAGAATGATCGTGAATGGTATTTTGGGGACCACCGTTTTTACAGTCGGCTAGGAAACGTGGTGGGCTCATGGTAGATAAACCCAGGTGCAGACCGTGGTGTGAAGTCCTGAACAAGGCGTTTGTTGTTTCAACAAGTAGGGAGGTTATTTGGGAAGCAAAGATTGGCCTATATTGAAACCGCAGCGGATAAACTCAAGACTGCATTAGCCATGGCTTGTTCATCTGCGTCCAGGTGTCTATAGATTTCCAAAAATGTGCCACAACAGATTTGTCCACATGGCGTCTGTGTGCGTCAATCTATAAAGGGTCCGTGTCAGGCAAAACTTTAATGAAAACTGCTCGCTTGGCCCCACCTTGAGTTCTGTTACGTTCCAATCCTTGATTTTCGGATTCTGTGGGTCGTGAGCCCAGGTAACGTAAATACCCTTGACTACCATCGGGATGTGAGCGGATGGTTAAACAGAAATCGCGCTGACCAACACACCGTGATGGAAGAGCTGCTTGGGGTCCTTCCACTTGTAGTTTTTGAATTGCCACTCTTGACCGGTAGTCATCACACAAACCACACGATCCCAGGGGTCAACACCAAACTTCGACAATGCTTCAACGCTGTCGACGACCACGTAACGTACGTGGGATTCCATTTCTCGACCAGATGAATCGATGTGGGTCCGCTTTCGGTAGATAGGAATCATGTCGTCGGGCTTCACGTTGCCCTCCGAAATCGCACGCGCGCGAGCCTCCTGTGAAGGTTCAAACGTTGATTCTTGAAGGAAGCGTTTGACATTGTGCATCGTAATGAGAGAGGTTGGGGATGACGAGATCATAATGATCGGGTAGAGGTTCTTCGCCTTCTTCGCTTGCATTTTGGGGTCTGTAGCCGCATTAACGGACGGAATACTGTACCGTGGGGCATATGCACCATACCTGGTGTGGTAGTGGCAGGAGCAGACCCTGATTTACTCGCAACCTTGTACTTCTTGAGTTTCTCAGTAAACATTGACCGGACGGAGGTGAAGTTCTACGGAACAGCACGTTATTAGGGCAACCACCAAAGAGACGGTCCGCGGACATACATTGTTTTTTATTCCCCGGAGAACCGTGTTTCTGTCCTGCAGCTCGACCTCGTTGAGTTTGATCTTCTTCACAATTTCTATGTCCTGGGGATCCGCGACATATCTTCGTTTCGCGGATGGAGCAGATGAGTCAGGCGCTTTGAATCGGGGCGAGGTTGTGGAAGGAAGTGTCAACGTCCGAGAAGGAGGCGTTCCAGGTGGGGTTGTCGACTCGGCTGCAACGGTGCCAGTTCAGGATGAAGCAAGAAATCATAGCATTGTACCTCACTCACATACTAAAGGCAAGACATTCGGATGGTCAGCCATCTTTCCCTCCAGCCAGTCCACCACGCTCTTCCGTTCCGTGACGCTGACAAGCCCCCCTGTGAGTCCATTGTCGCGTGCCTGCTTCATGTACTCGGTGACAGAAGCATCCTTGAGTAGCCATGTAACGTAGATTGCGTCGAGCGTGAAGAAATCCCCCGGACTGCTGGTCGGATCGGACCCAGAAACGCCTGGTTTTCGAAACCTAGTTGGAGTCGACTTTTGCAGAGTTTGAGAGGATAAAACCAAGTGAGTGGCGGCGGCTAGCGAGGATGTTGGCTCCCCGTTTGCAGTGTAAGATATTGTTGTCTGCGATTTGATAGCATTGCGGAGAGCGAGCAGAGCATCCTCAGTGCCAGAACTCATCCTGGGCGTTACCTATGTCACACCTTGTCACGGTTGGTTGTTCGGAAATTGCCACTGAGTTTGAATTTATTGGCGCCCGTCCTCGGTGGAGAACTTTGGCCACCAAGGAAACAATATTTACAAGGGTGTAACGCTAACGACGGCGGAGGTGCATAGCCACGTTCTGTCAGCCTGGCGATGGTAAGTTTGCGACCGAACGTGCAGAAGAGAGAGCAAGGCAGAACCTACGCTCAGTAGAGTCACAACTCATCTCGTTTGGATCTCGTTTTCGGTGACTGGACGTCTACTCTTTGTACCCCCTCACTACCCTTCAGAAAGCTGAGGATATCCTGTTGCCGACTATCCCACACAACCTTCGGGACGCTGAATAGTTGAACGTCTGGCAGCTGCCCAACGTTCCCTACATGGTTGACTGCGGAGTGGGAGGCCGACAGGCCGGAGGGGTTCGCGTAGAATGGCGATGCCCTTGCAAGTGTTACCGCAAGGTAGATGTTAAAGTTATCTAGAGGCATGGGTGATACAAGATGTTGGCAGATAAAGGGAACGGATGACGTCGTTCCCGATCAACTTGAAAGAATTGATCGCAACGGAGAGAGAAGTGTAGTACGGCTACAGGAAGAAAAGAAAGGTACATGATACTGCTACACATCGTTGAAAGATATACAGTGTCAGAAGAGAAAACAAGTTGTACAGGTGTTCCGCTGCCCGTTCCTATCCCACTCGCAACCTTCGCAGGACCCAGTCCTCCCAGGCCTCTGGATCGTGATCGTCTCCGTCAACGGTAAGGTTGGCTTTTCTAATTTCCACCTCAATCGCGGACAAAATGATTGCGGCAGCGCGAACCAACCATTCGTTGCCACCACACGCCGGTTGACCTGGCAAATCCGCCTTGTGGAGCCAAGAATGGCAGGTTCCGTCCGGACCTGGCAGGATGCAAGCCGATGGTGGGATTGCGTCCACGGGGATGAAAAACTTCACACTGCAGGTCCAACGGAGTGGGGAGGATCTCAGCGGGAGTATCCCATGGACTGATTGGAATGGAGGGTGCGATCGTTTAATTTTTTCAACGAGCCGGGTGACGTCCAGTTCGGGAGAGGTGGGATGACGCAGGAGAGTTCCCGCTCGCCGGAGGAAGCGGATGTTCTCCCCCCGGGTTTCCAGGTTGCAAACTGCAGCCAGGACAAGTCGCTCTGTAGCCAACAGAATTGCAAAGACCCCGGAAGGGTTTGGGGATGGCTTGACTAGGCGGGCCAGTTCGGGGAGATTCCCAATCGGTCCCTGCCAATAGTCCCCCATCCGCCAACTGTTGTTAACAATCCAATCCACCTCTTCGATGTTTGTGGATGTGATTGGGATTCGGAAAAATATGTATAGGAAGGTCGAGAGAGTGACGGATTGGATAAACTTATGTAGGCATGTATCCTCGTCGGAGCCGTGAGTGCGTTTGAATTGGTGGATCACTTCCCTCGTGGAGGAAAGTGCGGCGCCTGTCACCTCCTCCCAGTCTTGTGAAAGCGGGTCTGGAGGGTGGGGTTTGTCGGCTGAATCGTACTCCTGACAATGAATAGAAATATTGACGTCCATCCCTTGGTAAAAATGGACCTTGATTATACCGCGGAAGATGGCGGTTATGATGTTGGAGAGCCCGACATTCCCGCTGTTGTGAAGGAGTAGCGTGGCGCTGCAGCGATCCGTCGCCTCAAGAATGAATAGGTGATGGAGACCGCCCAAAAACATGAGCATCAAGGCTACGAAGAGAAAGAGGAGGGTCACGTAGAAAAGCATGGTGGGATATAATGGCGAGAGGGGTGGGGAGTCGCCACACATTGTGGACCCATTTGTAACTCGGTCTGGCCGCCTAAACGGGTAGGTCTGTGGCTAACACGTCCGCTACCAGAACGACCAGTAGTGCAGTATTTGGGTCGTGGAACCAGGTTTGATGCGGGCTCGTGGCCGCCCGCCACAGTTCAAGATCCAATTGACCACGGGCCGCCACAATCCGAGACAAGATGTTTGCGTTAAGCTTGGTAGTGATTAAACAGGTCATAGTGATACCTGGAACTAGTGATGAGGTACAAGGAAGGCGGATCTGAGCGGGGAGATGATACCGGGGAACAAGTTCTACGCAAGACCGATCTGTGACCGGACAAGCGCCATCGTAACTTCTGAGATCTCCCTTGCGCGTGTAGCACCACCCTTAGCGATCTCCTCTAGATAGCTCGTTTCCGCTCTCAGCCGTTTGAATTCTTCACGAGGTTGTCGTAACAGAGCCTCAACAGCCTCCGCTGTATCCGCCTTAAGTTGCGCGTGCCCTTTACTGATATAGAGCTCTGCCACCTCTTCTGGACTCTTGTTGGTACACGTTGCGAGAATAGTTACAATGTTAGAAACACCCGGTCGGTTTACGGGGTCAAAGGTGATCCCCAGCTGGGAATCGGTGACCGCGCTCCGGATCTTCGATTGTATTTGGGCGAATTCATCAGTCAGGAGAATTCTAGATTGGACATCAGGTGATGACTTGGACATCTTCGAGGATGGGTCCCTAAGAGAAAGGACGCGTCTTGAAGGGGCTAAAGAGCCGCGAATCAACGCATGGCACTGCAACGTGTTTTTGCGACGTACTGATTATATGTTGTGGCAGTGGGAATATTTTCTTAGGTTTAGGGAATGCTCGATTGAAAGTTTCCGCGATGTCTCGTGAAAGCTCCAGGTGCTGTTGTTGATCCTCTCCAACAGGTACATGCGTTGCCCTGAATAGCCCTCAGCATCAGAGAAGCAGTACCATCGCGAGACGCGTACCTATATGCGAGAATGTCTGCTGTTTGTAAAACGGGATAGGTAAAGAGACCGGCGTTCAGGAGGCTCTCGTCGACCTCAGATTCGTGGTTGGCATTCCTCGATGCAGCCAGCCTGGCCTGAGTCGACCGATGTCAAACAAAAAATCAACACAAAGGGAAACAAAATACTACCTTCCACGTTGTCATTCTCTTGAGTTTCCCGATTGGACATAGACAATTGAGAATCCAGGCGAGTTCCGCATGATTCGGGTTCTAGTGGAAACAATTGGGAACGGCCGTGGGTACAGTATTTGACAACCCACATGGTCTTGGTGGAAGATGATCGACCTTTCAGGGTCCAGCCCTATTGCAAGCAAAGATGCGAGCATTTCCCATCTTGCAGCTCTGAGCGCCTTTGGGTCTTGCGGCAGTGTCAGAGCGTGCCATCCGACGATTGAATACAACAGCTGATCCTCTGGGGAGGCTTCGTTCTGGAGCTTGACCCAGTTTGCCAGGGCACCCAGATAGTTACCTAACTGTAACTCTGTGAGCCGCGTAGGTTTGTAAGAAAACCGGGACAGCTTACATGTGGTATTCCGGTTGGTTGTATGCCGGAAAAGACCGTCTTGGGCCGAGTTTTTGACGCGACGATGGAGTAGTACGAGTTGACTGGACCCCTCCCACATCTCCCACTCGTCCGAGACGCGAGATTCAATCTCGACGTTCTCGAAAACATTTCCGACGATTGATTTCGGAACGGTTGAGCGGGATGCCAGCGGAAGTTTGGAGTCGATCGCATCAAATGCTTCCACTTCCTCTCCGCCGCGCTGGCCTCTGGAGGAGAGGGCTTCACCTGTCCTCCCCCTTATCCCGCCAGGCGACCAGACAGCCTCAGTCACAGAGACGACGGGAACCATCCCAGAAATTCCCCCAGACGCAGGAGCCGACATTTCACAAATACCAGACACCTCATTACCTCAAGAAAAGTCTTGACAATGATCCTCGCAAGGCAACACACACACTACTAAAGTGCTATTATCCTCAGTGGTCTCGGGATTGTATTGTTCTGCTACTACAATCATTGGGGATTCCTTGGAGAGAATATGAAACGCTTCTCAACCACTTCAGAATCGCCATCCTAGAAGGTGCCCTCCCCTTGGACTCCTACGACCCCCAAACACTCGCCGGGGTAGTACACGCGCTCGAAGACTCACACAACACACTCCTAATTGACAGGACGATGACGCGAATGTTCGTTGACTTCGCAACCGGTGAAGATTCACCCTCGAACGACAGCACCGTCCATGCACTCCGAAGTATCCGCGAAGCCACCGATTTTTCACACCCAGCAGAGTGGTTCCCTGAAGCTCGTTCCATTAGGCGTAGGATCATCATGCACGTCGGCCCAACGAACAGTGGCAAGACTCACCATGCCCTGCAAGCGCTTGCCGCAGCGAGGACCGGTTATTACGCCGGACCATTGCGACTTCTTGCCCACGAAATCTGGGTCCGTCTGAACAAGGGCCAGATCGTTCCAGCTGGGGCCACTCTCGATCCAAGTGCCGCAGTCGACGATGACGGAGGGACTGATTTGTTGGACGGAAGCGTTCCCACGAAGCCTCCTGTTCTCACAAAGGAGCATAACAAACGATTTGCGCGGGCCTGTAATCTCATCACTGGCGAGGAGCAGCGGATCGTGGCGGAAGACGCGTTGGTCAGTTCCACGGTGGAGATGCTACAATTGGACCGTCTTGTCGATGTCGCTGTGGTTGACGAGATCCAGATGATTGCAGACCCGGCGCGAGGCAGCGGTTGGACAGCTGCAGTTCTGGGCCTCTGTGCGAAGGAGATTCACCTTTGTGGAGAGGAGACCGCTGTGGAAGTTGTCAAGGATCTGGTCAAGGAAACTGGCGACGAGCTCGTTGTTAACCGATACAAAAGGCTCACCCCATTGCGTGTCGCGAACCGGAGTTTGGGCGGCGACCTCAAGCGTATTGAGAAGGGCGATTGTGTTGTCGCCTTCAGTCGCTCGGGTATCTTCGCCCTTAAAAGGAAGATCGAAGAGACGACCAACTTGCGTTGCGCCGTTGCCTATGGACGCCTCCCTCCTGAGATTAGGAGCGAGCAAGCGGCGTTGTTCAATGACCCCAAATCCGGTTTCGATGTCATCGTCGGCAGCGACGCCATTGGAATGGGGCTGAATTTGTACGCATCCGACATGCGGCCCTTTGTATCCGTCACTGACGCTCTCACAGGAAGATAAAGCGGATCGTCTTCGAGTCATCACGCAAGTGGGATGGAACCAGGGAAATAGGGTTGTCGACATCCCAAATCAAACAGATTGGTGGTCGTGCGGGTCGATACGGTTTACACGGCAACTCATCTGAAGGTGGCATCGTCACGACTCTCTACCCCGAGGACCTTCCTGCTGTCAAAGCTGCGATGGATTCCAATCTCCCTCCTGTCCCCGGGGCTGTTCTCCCCTTCAACTTAAGCGCGCACAACACCATCCAACAAGCCACGCTTGTCGACAAGCCTCAATTTACAGACGTGCTAGAGACAGTCTCTCTCTTCTCGCGAACACGGCATCCCTATATCCACGGCGAAGACAAAAAAAGCGCGAGGGTCGCGGAACTCTTGAACACAACGTCCAACTACTTCACTATGGAAGACATGATTGCCTGGTTCCTCTCACCCGTATCTTGGAGAGATGATGTCGCGAAAGCGGTTGCCACGCGATTTTTGAAGGATCACCAGATGCGACTGAGGGTAAACCTGACAAAGGCGTTGAGGCAGGAGAAGCTATTGCAGGTTCTGGAAAAAACGTGTTCAACGATGGAGGTCCGAGCGAAGGTCTCCGATCCACGAGCGACGTTAGTGGCTCTTGAGATCCTCCACAGGTCCGTCATCTTATATATGTGGATGGGACAGAGAATGCCGGTCGTGTTCGCAGACCTTGAAGAGGCTTTGGAGCTCAAGGAGAAGGCAGAGAAGGCGATGGAATTCGTGCTGCAGGCGATGACAAAAGGGATGAACGCGAAGAGGATCGTTAATGGATTAACAGACGGACGGTCGTGATTCGTTAATATTCTAGGTAGTAGACCGGACTCCACCCCACACCACCTCATATAGTAGTATGTACTCTAATATATATATATATCCTTCCCTCCTCCATCAACCACTCTCTACCTGGGGGAAGGGCGACGGCCCCCAGGAAAGCTTCGAGGTTTCTGAAACATGCTTGTACTGCTGACATTTTTGAATCAAAAGCTGCAAGAACTGCGGTTGGGTCAGGTCCGCTACCCGTTGAACATAATCACAGTGGGTCACTACCTCTTCTCGGTGACGAACGGCCATCTCAGACCACATAGGTTTCTCTTGAGACTGAAGATCGGTAAGCACGGTGTGAGCGAATCTCCAACTCTCCGTGGGATGTGAGTCCACCACCTACAACACAGCATCAGATTGGGGGAAACGAAGCGACGGTGTTTCATACCTGAAGGTCTCGGCAATCGCTCATAAAGTCTCGTTGACTGGGTACCAGGATATCCCGGATACGAATCGCAGGATGGTGTGGCTTGAGAGCCCATTTGTATCTCCTCAGGAAATTAGGATCGTCGATATCATCTTCGGTTTTCAGCCCAACGCCTTTTTTGACCAGGAACTGATGGGAAGAAACCATAAGTTCAGCGCCCAAGACCGACGGAACGGGCCGTTATCTACCGCTGTTATTCCGGCAGCCAACGCTTGCAATGCTGTGAGAAAAGTGTGGCGGAACCTCAGTTCGCGGTGTTCTATCGTGTCTAAGGTACTGGTCAGTGTGTTGAAACTTCCAATTCACGAATGGGTCACTTTGTGGTAATGCCGCGAGAACGTCCTCAATGCATCCTAGGTGTGTTTCGATCACTTGTGCAAGGTACCAATATGCGAAGGTCCTCTCGTGTGGTGCATAGAGTTCGAGCTGGAACCCGGAGAGTATAATGTTTTCCGCAGCAGTCAGGCGCCACATTAGGGGTATATGAGGCAGTAGCCTAAGAAGCTGTGGCTTTTTGGCGCACTGTTAAAACCGAAGTTAGAGGTCCCCGTACGAGGTGAAGGAGCATAGGCGGTACCGAAAACTTCATCTGATCCAGAAGGCGAACGAAGCCATCTTGAAGAGCGTGCCATTCGAATATCGATTTCATCAGGTACCGCCGTCTGCGCGGGAGATTGTACCAGGAGGATGAGACCGTCTCTTTCATCAACTAACAAGGATGAGAAGACCGCGATGATGCGGTATCGTTCATAAGTAAAACTACCTTGATGATTAGGTTCTCGAACCGAGGGAGGGGCGGGTTCCCATCCCCAACCCAACTGCTGAATATGTCATTTATGACGGAATCGTAGGACTGTCCTATCGACTCGAGAAAGAATCTATCCACTAGCCATCGGAGTGGATGTGCCCCTAGAACAGTTGTGCCATTGACGAAAGATGACTGTCGAACTCGTTAGTACGATAAGCAGTCACAGGAAGTGTACGCGCACCATATGTGTGGCCCTGATGTAAGTCAACTGATGGTCGTGGACGTGTTTCCAAACCTTGACATCTCCTACGATCTGCGAAATGTAACGTGTTAATGCGGTGTCAGCCAACCGGATGTGTTTCAGCCCACCTGCCAGGTTGTCACATTCGTCGCACCAGTCAACTCGTATAGTTCCTCCAATCCACTGAAAAGGGATCTCAGCGCCTTCCATGTATGCTCCTGTGGTGGGAGTTCCAACACGCGGAGTGGCATAAACGCAAAGAGCCGACGAGTGATATATGGGTCAAAACCCATCCTGGCTACGGAATCTGTGGACGGTTCAGGGGAAGGTTGCAGCTCGATTCTCTCTAGTAAAGAAGTGGCATCCTTGCGCTTCAGCTGGAGTATTTCACGATCCCTCGGCAAACTTAGGTTGACGATCTCCAGTAGTGTCTAGATTCTGTATCAGTGTAGTCGGCCATAAAGGCCACCATATCAACCTACCCTGTGGAATGACACCCTGAGTAGCAATGCATTGCACCATTCCTGGGGAACTGACGATAGACACGGGACTTAACGATCGGGAATATCTCATCAACAATGAATTGCCGTGCCTCTTGTCGTGCAAGACAACCAGGATATAGCTTGGTCTAATTCCCCAAACACACGACCGAGCGGGGTGCCTTCGTGCAGAGATATATCTGCTTTCTCGGAGTGCCAGTCTTCCTGCTATGGGTGATAACAGGGCGTCAGATATCGTATAACTCGGGCCGAGGAAAGCTCACCCACATCGTGTATACCACCTTTGGCCATTCCAGCCCAGGCAGCACTACATGCCTTCATGAGTGCGAGTGCAGCAGCCCTTAACACCACGGTTACGAGCTCTATCGGACGTGATGGATCCTCCTCAGGGTTCTGCAGATGATCGAGATGCATTTCTGCTACCGTGTGTCCGTAGAGAAATGTGTACACTGTTTGGGAAAGGGTACTCCCAGCGTGCCATTCCATCTGTGTTAGAAATCAGTGGGGGAGAGTGGCTCGGCGACATTTACTTACCTCGCACGAGATCGAGCGGTCGAGAATCCAGCACACTTCTTCCGGCAGGAGGGGCGCTAGCGGGTTAAATGGCGGGCGCTGCGCTTCTTCAAGAACCATCCCGCTGTCCATGCGGGGTTCCCCAATCTTGTTCGGGTGTCAGACGACCGGATAGCGTGGATCGAGGTGCATCTCCACACCTCTAAAGCGCTCATGGCATCATTGAGACTGTAGCCATCAGCGAATATCATCTCTGTGGCATCGAGTTCTGCAAACGATCCGTTGGTTCCATGTGTAGGGAACCTATGAGTGGCGTACGCTGCGCAGCACCTGCGAATATCGCGGTGACATCGACAAAGTCATTTCCTCCTGGGAGGTCCATTTGTTCCAAATACATTATGCGGAATCGTGCTCGTGTGGACCGAACGGCTGCAGGTTCTGACGCCAGGGATCGATCAGTTTACAACTGCGCAACGCAGCACACAACCCTACCTGTCTGCGCTGGGATCCAGGCCGTTTACGCGCGGGCGAGGCGAGCCAGCATACTCCTGATTTCGTTGTCCAGATTCGTCAGTGCAAGGAATGTAGTGTGATATCGGTCACAAATACGCTGGCTGTGACGTCTACGTGCAGTGTGACAGCGGAGCGGTCTCATCTTTACGCCTCATCATCTCTCTCTTTACGGCCACCATCCGTCATGGCGCAGTGGCAGGGCCAACCTCAGTTCACGCAGCAGACTGGGTTTAATCCTCAGATGCAGCCCGGGTTTGGTGCGGGGTTCCCTCCCCAGCCCACTGGTTTCCCCGGACAGCGTCCCGGCTTTTTGGCATCTCAGCCAACAGGGTTCCCAGGTGTTTCTGGATTTTCATCACAACCAACAGGTTATGGACAACAACAAGCTGGATTTATGCCTCAACAGCCGGGGATTCAGCAGCAACCCGCCCAATTCCAACAGCCGATGCAGACGGGTTTCCCAGGTCAATTTGGACAACAGAGAGCTCCTCCCCCCGTTCCTCCAATCCCTCCCCAATATCAGCAGCAACAAAACACCCTCCAACCACAGCAACCGAACAGGTTTCTCAGCCCATCTCCCGGCTCGGGCATGGGCAACACCTTGAACCCTGGTCTCGTCCCGCAGCCTACTGGGTTTCCTGGTGGCGGAGGTCTCGCAGCACGCCCTCTTGTAGCACAGCCCACCGGATATGTCGACCCCAGACTCGTCATGATGTCAAACACGTTCATGCCCGCAAATCCCTCTTTGCCATACCAAGGAGGGGTCCCCCAGTTCCAACCTCAGACCGGACCATCCCTGCAACAGAACTTCCAGCAGCACAACCAAACCCAACGAGGGACTGCTGCCCCGATGGTTCCTTGGACACTATCCAAGGCGGAAAAAAAGAGTTACGACCAGATCTTCCGCGCTTGGGACGCCTCCGGTTCGGGATTTATTACCGGCCAGACGGCTTTGGAAGTCTTTGGACAGAGTGAACTGGATAAGAATGACCTAGCGAGGATCTGGTATTATCTCGTATGCTATCCGGTTGTCCTTATCTACTCACCTTTGTGTCTCACAGGGCATTAGCCGATGTTGACAACAGAGGAAAGCTGAATTTGGCTGAATTCCACGTCGCAATGGGCATCATCTACCGAAGTGCGTTTTCTACCATCTCCAGGTAGTCCCCCTAACATTCACTGCTTCAGGACTCAATGGCAATGACATTCCGGAACAACTTCCTGAGGAGCTGGTGCCTGCGTCCGCGCGAGACCTCAACCAATCCATTGACTTCCTGAAAGATATACTCAAGAACGAAACACGCGCACGGTCTCCTGGGAACTTCGATGATCCCATGTCCAAGCTCCCGACTCGATCATTCCACTCCGACACGGCACGTGGTGCAGGAGGACGCCAGGATGCCACCGTTTACAAACACAACGATGATCATACTCCCCCCGGTGGCGTATACCAGCCTCGCTCGCGTCACATCGATCGAGACACTGTCCGGACACGCTCGGATGATCCTACGGACGATCTTTCCGCTATGAAGCGTCAGCTTGAGAACACTGCGAAGATGCTGGACCGCACGAGTGAGGAGAATGCCGCCAGGACACGCGAGGACGAAGAATTGGACCGTGAGATGTCTGATCTTCGCTATAGGATTAAACGCTTGCAGGACGATCTCGATTACGTTTCCAGAGGACCGAGGTCATACGCGAAGGATGACGAAAGGCGGAAACTGGAACGAGAGCTTTTGCACCTTATGCACGAAAAGTTGCCGGATTTGGAAAAGAGGATTGAAGAAAACCAAGCCAGGAAAGACAAGGAGAAGCGAGAGCAGACGAGGGACCGTGACAAGCGGAACGACCGGTTCGGAAGATTTTCTGACCGTGATGACCAGTATCCAAGGCGTTACGATGACGAGGATCGCTATCGGAGCCCGTACGGCAAGGATCGTAGCAGGGAGAGGGATCGCCCTCGGGACGACTATGATCGGAGGGACTACGATAGGAGAGACCGAGATCGAGACGACGACAGGGACAGAGGTTACCGCAGATCCCCAACAGAGGACACCCGTGCTCCACCACCACCACCACCACCACCCAACCCCCCGTCGATTTCTGTTAGCCAACCTCCTCCTCCGCCACCTCCTCCTAGCTCCACCCCCACAAACATGGCTAGGATGACGAAGGAGGAGAGACAGGCTTACATCAAAGCGGAGGCTCAACGACAAATCCAGGAGCGGATGAAGGCACTCGGAGTTACCAGTTCAGCATCAACACCCTCTATTGACAGCAGTGTCGCCGACCGCCTTGCTCAAGAAAAGAAAGAAGCGGAGGAAAAGGCGAAGGCTGCCGAGAAAGCCGAAGAGGAACGTTCCCGTGCGCGACAAGAGAGGCTCGCTAACGAGAAGGCAATCAAGGAAGGAAAAAGTCTCGAGCCGCCGTCACTAGCCCCAGTCCCTCCAACTCCCGCGAAACCCCCGGCACCCCCTCCTCCCAGAACACGCGCGCGACCACCTCCACCCCCCGCTAAACTATCTCGTCCTGCCGCGCAGCCAGCACCCACACCGGTAATCTTGGAACCCCCTCCCCGTCCACAACCAGATCCCGACGAAGAGAGGATTAAACACCTCGAAGAGGAGTCTCGGAGGAGGAGGGAGGCGATGCAAGCTAGACTCCGGGCTCTGGAGGAAGAAGAGAAAGCCGCCAGGAAGGCCAATGCTGATATTGAGGAACGTCGACAGGCTTTGTCCAGCAGGACGCCAATTGAATCGCCTTCGACGCCTATACCTCCCCCACCACCACCCCAACCCGTGCAACCTGTGGTACAGACTCCTCCCCCTGCTCCCCCTGTCCCCCCTGCTCCTGCTCCTGCTCCTGCTCCTACTCGAGAGCCCCCAAAGAATATCCCAGCTGATAAGCCGAGCTTCAACCCTTTCAGCCGTATCAAGGAGGAATCCTCCACGTCAGTTGCCCCTCCGCCGCCCGTAACGACCGGCAACGGAAGTACGAATCCCTTCTTCAGAAGTCAGACAGCCCCTCCGCCCGTTGCGCCAGCGCCTCCCCCCAGTACCTCTCCAGTCCCCAAACCGTATTACAACACGGCTAACGATGACACTGAAGAGGATTGGACAGAGGTTGTCGAGAAGGATGAAGATGATAGTAGTGGTGATGAGTTCACAAGTTCTCGGGCCAAGAGGACGAACCTTGCTGAGAAGTTCTTTGGGAACATATTACCACCAGTGCGACCGCAGTCTGCGGGACCAGGGACCGTCGAATCTCTCTGTACACCTGTGCCAATTCCCACTGCCTCAGATGCTGCTACGCCTCCACCACCTCCCGCCCCGGTACCACACACCTTCCCCCCGGTTGACGCCATTCCTCCGCCACCTGGTCCTCCCCCTCCTCCCCCGCCTGGTCCGCCACCCCAGGCGCTGACCTCGGCTCCACTTCCTCAACCGACAGGGGGTCGGAGCGCACTTATGGATGCTATCCAGGGTGGCGCAAGATTGAGGAAGTCCGTCACAAACGATCGCAGCGGCAGCGCAATTTCCGGCAAGGTTATTGGAGGCACCGCTCCGCCAGTTCACATCAACGCTGCTCTCAATACACCCTCTCCACCTCCAGCGCCCGCCCCAGCTTTGGACCCTCGACCTGAGCACTCTTTCCCAGATTCCTTCAATCCTTCAAGTATGTCGCCTGAAGATACGAAGAGCAGTCATAGATTGTCCGTTGACTGGTACGCAGGTCTGGCTGTCGATCATGGCGCGAGTCGCGCCCCCGCTTTGTCGTCGATGAGGGAAGAAGAGGAGGATGTAGCCCTAGCTACTGCCACTCCACAACCTGTTTTCAACGTCCAGGATGCTGGTGGGCATGGGTCTACGGACCTCATGGATGATGTTGACCGCTCATTTGGTGAGTGTCTCATTTCTGTAGAGGAACAATCACTCACGTCCCAAAGAATACCGCGTTCGCACCCTGTTCCCATATGAGGGTCAACGCCCTGAAGACCTTTGTATGTCTTGCCCACTCTCGCTGAAGGTTCTGTTCTTGACCAACCAACGCGCAGCTTTCTCTGAAAACACGATTCTCACGGCGCATCCTTCCAAGAGCGGCGGAGATTGGTGGTACGGCACCACCGTCCGCGACAAGAAGTCCGGGTTCTTCCCTCAGACCTATGTTGAGCGTGTGCAGATGGGTATGAATCTCCTGATTTTCGATTTTAGTATCTTATGACCTTTGTCGCAGTCGAAGCAACTGCGCTCTACCCATACGCCGGCAGCAACCCGGACGAACTTCCATTTGCCGAAGGAGATATGCTCGATGTAATTGACCGTTCAGATGCAGACTGGTGGAAGGTTGAGCAGGATGGTTTGGTTTTCATCGTTCCCGCCGGATATGTGGAATTGGTTGAAGGTTAGTAAATTTCCCTGTTTCCTGAGCTTCTCCTGTTTACCTCCGGTGTAATGGCAAACAGGCTAAAATTCTTCTTTCTTGTTTCTCCGTGTATGCTTCAAATAAATGATGCACCCGTTCAGATCCAAGTCGTGATGGTCTTACAGTACCAATACCCCCGAAACAACCGGAGGTCGTACCAGAGTCCACTCCTGTTACCCCGAGACAAGGCCCGAACCCTCTACAAGAGATTGCAGAAGATAGCGACGATTCCGACGATTCCGACTCAGAGTATTTGTCGTTCGACGACTCAGATGAGGAAGGTCAAGAAATAGAGGAACGGCGCCGTATTGAGCGAGAAGCCAGGGCGCTTGAACGACAACGAGTGTTGGAAGCTGCTGGCCTCATCGTTAGGAAGGATGAGCGTCGACCCCCACCTAAGATCCCCCGTAAACATCGGCCTCCTCCCGCTGTTCCGGATCGACTGACCGTCATCACCGAACCTGCGAGCGACAAAGATAAAGAACTTCCTTCAACACCGCCACCCCAGGATGGTGCAGAGAGCATTATGCATATTGACGATGCATATGAGAGGTACGAGGCATTCAAACAGAACCAATCCAGCCGGCTCTCTGTTGCGTCCTCATTCGAGATCATCCCTTCTCCGACTGTAACCTCCCCAACGCTGTCTGTGGCGGTTTCGATGTCCAAGGCGGACTCGAGTGAAGGAAGATTCTCTGATAAGTTACGAGACTTCTTGGGACGAAGCAAAACACCGGAGGAGCGTCGTACTAACCTAACCATCTCCGGTCCGATATCCTGTCCGATCCTCACTCGAGAACCTTCCCCAGTGGCGGGTGAGGGTTCGGTGGCGTTCGGGGCGGTAAGTCGCGCCCGATGTTCCGTCATTCACACGTTTACTCATCCCTCGCAGTCTTGGGCAAGCTTAGTGGACAAGTCAGCGCTGGATGGAATTCCTCCACAAGAGCGAAAACGTCAAGAGGTCTGTCGACGAGCCTCCAGTGAAATCCACACAATGACCAACTTTGGCAGGCCATCTTTGAGTTGATCCTTACCGAGAATTCTTATGTCCGAGATCTGCAGCTTGTGGTCGAAGTTCGGTTTATTTCGGTTTCCTCCGAACCCAATGTCGCTAACATAACATACCAGATATTCTACTCGAAAACCATGCCTTTACTGGACGAAAAGGCGGTCAAGGTCTTGTTCGCTAACATTGAAGACATCCTCTTAACCAACACTGTGAGATAGTGTCAGAACTGCAGATAACTAACCGTTGAACCATCCCCCCAGGCATTTCTAAGTGCCCTTGAAGAACGGCAGAAGGAATGCCGCCTCTACATGGATGTTGTTGGAGACATACTGCGTCAACATATACCCAGCATGGGCATGTATTTGGTAAAACTCATGTCCTGCAACGTTGCTCCATTCTCTTACATGGTGAATAGGAATACTGTGTTAACGAAGGAACCGCCATCAAACTCCTGCAAACTTTGCGGATACAGAATCCAGAGCTTGCTGCTCAGCTTAATGTAGGATCCTCGTATAGAACCTAAATTTGCCCCTGATGCTTTTTTTTCCAGCGTCTTCGAGAAGACCCTGCCGTTCGAAGCCTCGACCTTTCAAGTTACCTTCTCGTTCCAAGTGAATGACCATGACATTGTCACCCGACTTCCGCTGAATCTTCTCTCCAGTGCAAAGAATAACACGATATCCACTACTGATCAAACAGGTAAGGACGTTACCCCGTGGGTCAAGTCCCTTTGCTGATTCCGTTACTAGATTCTGCAGTACACCGCGGCCAGCCAGGACCGGGAAGCCATGGAATTTTCGTTGGGTGTGGCAGAGTCGTTACTGGCCCACATCAACGAAAGTATCCGAGAACAAGAGGGCCGTGAGCGGTTGAAGACGGTATCACAGGATTTATGGGTCGGACAAGGGTGCGCACTACTCTCTTGCTCAGCTCCACTTGACTTGACGGGTTTGTAGTCGATTGGATCTTACCGCACCTACCCGAAACATGGGACCAAGGAAGCTTCTGAAGGAGGGAATATTAACTAAGGCGAAGAGTGGAAAGCGACTCCGGGCTTTCCTTTGCAGTGATGTTCTGGTCCTCACAGATGAGAACGCGAAGTCCCTGTACAGAATGGTGCGTTTGTGGCCGAGGAAACATGCTTGGAGCTGAGGAGCTGAGCCCATTGCAACTTCCTAGCCAATCCCACTCCCAGAACTGACCGTGAAGGATTCGGAATCCGCACGGGGTGAGTACCCTCATGCGACTTTTGGATGATATCCGGTGTCTGATTCCGCCTGTTAGATGATCAACTCTTCCATATTATTCTTGCATACCCACGTGGAGGAGGCACAGTCAGCCTGAAAGCGACTTCTGCGCGGGACTGCCAACTGTGGGTGCGGGCCATTGAATCCGCTTGTCGCAGGTGTAGGACTGCTGATGAGAGAGCGGCGACGCGGAAACGATGAACGAATACGCACAGGCGCGCCTTCCCTCAAGAAATATAGGCAGCATCTCATCAGTAATGGGTGCTCTATCAGAATACTTGCGATTGACTGTCCGGGAGAAACGTAGCACAGGCGCATCCCTCAGGCCCCATCATAAAGCGCGGCAATCCGCTGGAAAGGAATGCCGGGCGTCCTGAAATTAAGCTTTCTTGTGATCCTGTAAGTTACACCAATGTTATACATTCTTGAGAAATCAATTCTAGGCCTAGTAAGATATGCAACCAATAGATTCCCAGAAATCCAACCACTTCTGCACATCGTCAGGGCCGATGTCACTCATATTTTCCGGATCTAAGACTGCGGTCTCTGACTTTGCAATGCTCAAGTCATACTGGGAGATGCCTCCAGCGTCACGAGAGTCATCTACTCTCGCAGACCTGTAGAACCCGAGCAAGCGCAGAGCCGCGTTTTCATTCTCGAGCGTGGATGGCTCTGATTTCCCGAGTCGACCGAGCCATTCCGCCCACGGCACCAGTGGAACATCGAACCTCTGCGCAATGTATCCCATCACCATGTTCCAGGGGGTTTGGCGCGGGTGTGATACATGCAAGTATTCTTTCGTGGAAGATCGTAGGTCCACAATGGCCGCAGCAGCGGCCTCCGCAGGAAGCAAGTGGATGCCCTACACGCGGGCGCATGAGTTCAGCTGGTGAGTGCGTTCGGCGGCTCACTTACTTGATCCAAGGATGGAAGACAACCGGTGAGTTTCACCGATTGGATTATTGATGGGATCCACTCTGATGGCTTCCAATAGCCGTTCACACACCCTGAGACCTGTCCAACACGGACAATTACCGGTTGTAAGCCGGTCTCCGCTCTCGAGATTGCAAGGATTTCCTCGCAGATCCATTTGGATTCACCGTAGCCAGTGCCGAGCGCCATCTCGACGTCGGCTGCTACCTCTGGCACTGGCTCTGGTCTAGGATAGTCTGAGGAAATGAACGGTGAATCAAATGTAGACGAACGCAGCAGGTAATACGCACTGTGCACGGTAGCGGGGGAACTAGGGAACAGGAAATGGGGCGGTGACAAAAGGGAGGAAGAGAGGGCCAAGTCGATGAGGTTACGGACGCCCTTGATATCGTCCTCAAAGGCAGCAAGTCCCATGTTGAAATCGACTCTCCAGCCTTCAATACTCGTAAGCATGCGTATACGTAGTATCAATCACGGAACCTACCAATGTGGATCACATGCGTAGTGGACGTTCGAAGCTCCTCGTACAAGTCATCGGCTAAACCGAGCTTTGGTTGAGAAACTGTTCCCTCGAGGAGGACGACCTTGGGTGAATCAACGACCGACGGGTCCAAGCCACGATCCCTCAGTGCGATTCGCTGCCTGGCATCCAAGGGTGTCGAACCTTCCCTATTGAGACCATACACCTTTCTAACCTTAGGGTCGGCAACGAGTTGAACGAGCACGTTGCTCCCAATGGTTCCAGTGGTACCGGTGACGATGACAACATCATGTGAAGGAAGGGGTTCCGTTCCGGCATGAGGGGCAAATTCCTTAGAATACTGCGCCATCATCTCGAGGACATCATCGATGGGCGATCGTTTGAGGACGGAATCCTCTCCTATCGATTGCTCCTTGATTCGCTCCTCGAGGTGTTTCCAGCTGAGGCCCCCCAACAACTGCATCTGAGAGACGCTAGCATACGGTCGAACCACTTGTGAGATCCTAGTAGCACCCAGAGAATCCAACCCGTAAGCACTGAACGGCAGCTCTGGGGAGAAGTCTGTTATGGAGATGTCCAGCAGATCAACGACTTGCTTCAACAACTCCGAGTAATCGTGACCGTTTGTTTCACTGCCGTTGCGTGTTCGTCCAGGAGACTCTGAGGGATCCTGTGAATGAAGATGAGCGCACATCGAAGAAAGACCCATGTCCCTCTCAACCCCATCCCATGTCAAGGATGGAATATACAGCGAGCACTTCGTTCCTGCAGCGAGGTGCTGAAGGCCGTCCTTGATACTCGCAAAAAGCACTAAAGAACGATCATCAGTGCGGCCCTTTGGACCAGCGCGGTTCGCTTACCATCTGGCGTGATACACCAACTGTCTAATCGAGAATGTTCGGCGTCTCCTTCAGACCTGGCCAAGTAACCAACATTCGAAATTCCGGGGATCATAAGGGAGAACGCGTTCGGATATTTCCGGAGCTCTCCATCCAGAATCACGTTGGCGGTGGCGTAATTCGACTGGCCGATGTTCCCGGTAACAGCCATCATAGAAGAAAACGACATGAAGAAATCCAAAGAGTCGATGTCAAAGACCGAAGCAAACGCTTGGAACACGCGCAACTTCGACCGAGCGACGGTGTGGAAAGTGTCCTTGGTTTGAGCCACAAATAATCCATCGATGAGGTGGAGAATCATCAGGAAGCATCCACCGATCGGGGAGGTAACCGTCCGAGCGAAAGAACGCATCGATTCAACATCGGCAGCGTTGAATGCTTCAACCCGGAAGATGAGATCGCTCCTCTCCTCGAGGTACCTGAACTTCTGTTTCGTTGAAACAGAGTTAGTCTCGTCCAAGAAGGCAGTACCTCTTCTTGATGTGATGATGAGGTTTCTGGCACCATTCTAAGTAAAACCAATGAACTCGCGGAAAAGCGGACGAGAGAACTTTAGATTCTACCTGATACATCCACAGCGCTGTGGCCACTCCCAGATCACTGGCACCACCGAGCAAGACGTATGCCTTGTTCGATTTGAACAACGGAAGTTCGACAGATATTGGAACTGAAGTAGCCAAGATATCTCCGGGAGTGATGACCGTAGTATGGGTCTGAACGTCGGGGGTGTAATACAGCAGGCCGGCCGTGAAGAGCTGGTCGAGTCGATCTGTCTCGTAAAGCCTAGTATCCCAGAGAAGCACGCGGCCGCCCTCACTCAACCATGAGGAGAACTCGGGGTGTGCAGAGTTGGTGGCGGAGTCCAGGACTATCAAGTCAAACCCGTCATCTTGGGAAGGTGTTCCGACTTCGGCATCACCAATGAAGTTGGATCGTTGGAGGATCTGGGGTACAGCGGCGATCGCTTTCGGTTCCGGGATCAAAACACGAAGCCTCTTCGTGGTCCTGGTGTGGCGACGGTCGAGCAAAAGCCCGGCGACAAGGATCGAAAGGAGGTCTCCTGCGAGGTCCAAATTTGCAACCTCCGCAGGGATTTGCATGAGATAACGACCTTCGCTGATGAACCGGTTGGTGAGTTCACCGGTGCCTGTTATACCGGCAACCAGAGACCCAACGGGTAAGTTTTTGTAATGACTTTCAATAACCATGCCCACAAGGCCACGAATCGATGGAAAATCTTGAGACCAAGCAAATGGCTCGACGACAACTTCCCCATCAACAATGCACACCGCCGGAATGGGTTTGACGGTGGTCTTGTCGCTAACCCAAGGAGCGGAAGGGTCGAAGGAAGTCGCAGTAACAGGTGGGGGACAAGGGACGGCTTTGGGAACCATCGCGATCCCCTCGGAAGTGAAGTGTACCACGGTATCGAGTTCCAGCAGCCCATTGTATCGCACGATGGCGTCGACCTGGCTTTGTTTCTCGTAACATTGGGGGAAAATGCCGAGGTGAATGTTCCAGCCCTCAAACTCCTTCACAAGGGTGTACACAATTCCCGTTCCTGCGTCCCCGTCAATTCCTTCCGTCGCGAGTATCCACAAAGTCGTAGAAGCGTTTGTGTCCAAGTCGGAGAGAGCCTCTTGCAACTTCATTTCGTCGCCCCAACGGTACGAGAAGAAATGTGGTTCGGTGTTGGAGATAGGAGCAATGGTCGAAGAATCCCATGGCTTCTGCGCAATGAACGTGAAGTCCAGGTTCGTGAGAGCCGGGTCAGAAATGGTCTGAACATCGGTGAAGCCCGCGCTTTCGAGGGTGGACACCCAATTTGCAGGGGTCAAAGCACAGTGCTCTCGGCCATCGGCACTACCGAACCACTCCGCGAAGGATCCGAACACCGTATCATGCCAAAGGGAACCAGGGGTCTGTTTCCATGCGGAAGCATCAAGTTCGCAGGCAAGTAGGCATCCTCCAGGGACCAACAACTGACGAAGTGACTTCAAGGTGGCAACTAGATCAGGCGCTGCATGAACAACATAGAACGCGGTGATGATATCGAAGCTGTTGGCATGGAGTTCTTGCTCTTCCGGTGGTAGAGAAATATCGTACGCGCATGCGGAGACGTGGGGGTATATGCAAGAGCGCGCAGCGGTGTTGGCGAAAGCAATCGAGATGTCACTAGCAACGTATTGGCCGATAAGGCTGTCCTTTTTGCTCAAAACCTCTGTGAGGTTCCTCGTCAAAGAGCCGGTACCTTTGGGGCGACGTCAAACAGGATCGGAAAAGGTATATCTCAATTGTTTCTCACCTGCACCGATCTCAAGTATGTTTAAGGCACGCTTCCCGTGGTCGGCAAACCTATTGAGTACCTCGTCGAAGGCTTGCATAATATATTCGAGGGGGCGACCGGCAAACCCTTGCCGGGTATAGAAGTGTGTCATGATGTCATCCGAGAACAGGGCTTCAACGGCGGCCTGTAAACTCGTGAGTTTGGGGCTCACAGTAAGGAAAATACTCTCGCACCGCAGGGGAGAAGTAGATATCTTCATGTACTTCCTGGAGCCGCTGAGTGATCTCGAAGTGGCACGGAGATAACCCTTTCAACTCCGGGATCCTATCCGCGGGTGGCGCCGGCGGAAGAGCTCTTTCAGCGGCTTCTCGAGCGAAATCAAAGTATCTCAGGCGGTGGACCTAGCACGGTGATTAGGCACCTCACCCCTAGAGCAGGTAGAACCTTGGAGTACCTCTTCACCAACAACTGGTTCCTTCGCAAGAGAACCCCGGATGACTTCTTGGGCAACACGATCAAGGCAGTTGTACACCTGGTCCTGGGCCTCACAGCTGGTGAAGTCAGCAGCAGGGAGCCTGGGCATCGGACCCTCTACGATAATAGGCTGCAAAATGACATCGTAACGGGTCTTGACCTCGGTCGGTGGACCCCCTGACACCTCCTTGAGCTGCAGTCCGATCATTGAGCAAAGCTCCAATCCGGCGGCATCATAAACATCGATGTTGTAAGTCCTCGAGTCTGGACATTGTCCGTGAGTAACGATGTACCACGCAGATCCAGCGGATGGAACAAACCAGGGGTCCAATCAACCAATTTGAAATGAGAATAGATCCGCCCTTCCGTTGGCGGAGACTTGTGATACGTGAAGCGCTTCAACCGACGTGGGAGATAGAGCGAATCACGGCTCATCGGCTGCGCTATCGCACGGTACAACGCGAAGTGCAAACACGAGTCCAGGATTACGGGATGGAAGATGTAGTCCGAGCTGTGCCTAGCGTAAGATAGGGGTTAACGGCATTGTGCGCAGATAGAACTCGCCTGTGCGAAACCTCTGAGTCGACTTTACATTCGATCTCTGCGATCACCTCCTCCCAACTACCTGCCAATGCCGTCACTCTCTGGAAAACCGGGCCAAATCCCGCCAGAGGCGGTGACGAATAGAAGTCTATACCGAATGAACACAAGTGAGTAGCTACACCAAGCGATAGAAAAGGTACACACCATCCAAGTCAATCGAAGCGAGTCTGTTCTTGATCTTCTCCAGGTGGACCGTCCTTGGTGGCGTACCTGTGGTCGAGCTCCACTTCCCACTAGCGTGCACCCTATTGCTCTGAAACCCCAATCAAACATCAGTTCTCAGGCAAAAAATGTTGAAGAGCGCCTATCAGCATACATTTGACTGAATTGAGGACAACGTCCAGTCGGTTTCCTTCCTTTGAACGCAGACATCAAGGGGGGTATCCGATGTCAGGGAAAGAATAGCTTTGAAGTCTACGTCCCACGCTGTACGTGCGCCCACTTGCAGGACCTAGGGTACATCCAAGATGTCAGAAACCTCGGAATTATGCAGGGCCCGTGAGTCAACTCCGCTTACCATGTCCAGGAACCCTGCACCTGGCATAATAGGCTCATCATTGATCACATGTTGAGCGAGATCAGGATGAGTCTTTGCATTAATTTGGAGGTGAAGACTGGATCCATCACGGGGAGCCCCAGACCGCGACCTCGGACCATCGATTCGCATTGGGAAATAGCGCTCCGTGAACGGGTATGGAATGCTGTAAGCAGGGTCTCGAGATGACCGGCCATACAGACCTGTTAGGTCGATCTGGTTGACTCCGAGGACTATAAGGTCTCCAATCGTACGGGTGAACGCGAGGGCCTCAGCATCAGTGTCCGATGTGGTTTTTGGGCGGCGCATCGGGCACAACACATATTTATGGTCAACCGAAGAGGCGAGGTACGAAGAAAGAGCGGGATGAGGTGAGATTTCGACGAATACAGCGCCGGGGAAGTCATCCAAGACCGACATGGTGCCCTGATGGAAGTGAACAGGATTTCGAAGGTTATCCCAGAAATATTCCGGGGTAAATCTCGTCGTAATTCGAGGCCGCCCGGCCACTGTCGAGTATGTTCTGATGATCGGACGGTGTAACCCACCGTGTCGCGAGAAAACTGTTGCAACACCCTCCAGATACTGATTCCGACATGAATCCATCAGAGGAGAGTGAGAAGGCACCAAAGACTGGATTCTGCGCGCGAAGATACCGTCCACTTTCGCAATGTCTACTAGGTGATCGAGCAGGGTACCATCTCCCGAGATGAGGACCGCATCGGGGGAGTTGATCGCACCGATTTCCAAAACACCACCTCCCTTGTGTTTCGCCCGCTCGACGAGACCGATCGCAATGCTGAGACCACAGCCAAGAGCGGCCATACCGTTTTCTGCGGACTCGACCAACTTCATACTGCGAGCACGTGCAATTGCAAGATCCAGAGCCATAGCTTTGCTGCCGGCTCCTGAAGCGTAAACTAACGCTGTCTCACCCGCAGAGTGACCGATCAGAGCGTGGGGTTTCACTCCGATACTGATAAGAAGGTCGTACAAGGCGATCTGGACAATTGTGATGGCAGGGAGAGTTATTTCTGCTGACCAGATACCTTCGGGAATCCTGGAGGGTGATTCGCGGAAGAGACCAGTAGATTCCACCAAGGACACGCCGACCAAGGATTGATAAATCACGTCCATTTCGAGGACGGTCCGCCTAAAGGTGTGGTATGCGTGGAAGAGTCGTTTGCCCATAGCAATATGTTGAGGGCCTTGGCCCGCGAAAACGAAAATCACGGGGGGAGGAATAGGCGGAGCCATAACGGGGGCTGCGACTTTGGGTATCTGATCCGAGTGAGGCGAGAAGAGGAAATATGTCCTCCATGGATGTTGACGTGCCCGTCGTGAATGGATGACAGCTTGAGAGAGCGCGGCCAGTGACGTGTCGTTCATCAAAAGGGAGATCAGTGAGTCCCTGAGCGACTGAGCGGATCTGGGGGTGAGACCACCAACGGGAAATAATATTGGCATGTCTGATACCAGGTGTCCATTGGAGACGGTAACCTCTGGAGCGCCTTCAACCACGACATGACCGTTCGATCCGCCGATGCCAGACGATGCGAGAGATATTAACGACCGACCAGAGTTTGATCGGCAACCGAGCGGAGTGGGTTCAAAAGGAACGTGCAACCGATGTTGATTCCAGAGGATCTTCGGATTCCTCGTTGTGAGGTGAGCGTTTGGAGGGATCAGCTTGTGCTCCAGTATCAGACACACTTTGACTAAAGAAGCCAGGAATGCTGTCGACTCTAGATGCCTAACAGAACAACGATCGTGAAGGCCGGAAAAATGCTGACGAAGGTTGAACCAATGTTTACCCGATGTTTCCCTTGACACTCCCAATGAGTATCCGATCGTCTCGAGCAAAAGTCTCCCCAACCGTGTTGGCTTCAATGGGGTCCCCAACTTCCGTGCCTGGGCCCTAGTTTCAGCACACAGATCAATCAGAGAACAAAGGGCACGACCTGTAGCATGTAGCTCCACAAAGTCGACCTCTGAGGGAAATCGCCCCGACTTGGCAAATGCCTCCACTATGCACTCCTTCTGCGCACTCCAGGAAGGAGCGTGCAGGTTCGACAGGTTCCCATTGGAATTAATCGAGCTCCCAAGAATCTATGTAAATATGATCAATGGGCGTAATTGACACGCATGATGGACAAAGGACTTGCCACAGAGTAGATGTGGTCGTTATCGGCAATGGCCTTGTCTAGTGGTTTCAAAACAATCGCAACGGCACCTTCGCCTTTGACAAAGCTGTCAAACGCAAGCGATGAGAGGAAGGACAGTCAAATATGGCACAACTTACCCATCCGCGTGCGCATCGAAAGGTTTACAAACGCCATCCGGGGAAAGAATCCCCGCATCTGAATAGAAATCCCAATCAAACAGACTTGGATATGGCGATCAGTATACGTCAAAATCAGTGGAGAAGGTAAACCGACTTGGTGTTCAACTGGCAACCACCGACCAAGGCGGCTTCACACTCCCCTGCGTTTATCGCGTTTAGAGCGAGATGTAGTGCAGTCAGGGAGGAGCTGCACGCCGTATCCACATAGAACGAAGGGCCGTTGAGACCCAGGACATACGAAACCCGATTGGCTAGTGTATTTGCGGGTGTCGCGACGGTCCGCTCTCTTGTTGTTTCCTAAGCGAGCAAACGTAAGGGGTAACAGAGTGACGTGATGGCCGAGGGCAAAGGGCACTGACTGGCGTCCAATACTCGGTGCTTGTGCCGCACATGAAAGAACCTATCTTCTTTCCCCGGTACTCGATGCCTGCGTCGCGCATGGCAAGAAAGGACAACTCGACAAGCCTGCGGGTTGCCGCGACCAGTGATCTACCATCCTTGTTCCCGATGCCGAATTCTATGTTGTCGAATCTATTGATGTGTTTGAGGAAGGTGCCTCTCGCTGATGGGGCAGGGCTGTTTGAAAGGCGTAAGAACGAGGCCCGTGGGAAAGCGCATTGACGCCGGGGGAAACGCACGAGATGCCATTGAGCCTCGCCGCCGGGAGTGATTCATACGCGTCGTGTTGATTCAAAAGAAAGGTCCAATAAGAATTGTAGTCCAGGTCGTCTTCGAGATGGGTGCCGCTGGGTAACTGGGTGGCGATACCGACCTTTGAGACGGGTCAGGAGACAAGCAAGGGGCAATAACTGGGGAGAAAGAGACGCACGACGGCGACGGCATCCGGGGGATGAAGGGGTGGAGGGGTGGAGGGTATACGCATCACTCCGGGGGTGGAGGAAGGGGAGGGGATGGTGGACGGAGACGTGGTATTTGAGGGACGCGCGGGTATACGGAGTTGTGGGCCGTCCTCGTGGATGGGAATGAACAAGAAGAGCAGGTGAGGTCGGGAGATATATATGAGCGAGCCTCTCTCTTTACTCGAGGCGGAAGACGGGCTTCATTTCGCATCAGCCTGGAACTCCATGCGTCCGACTTCACGTGCCGCGCGCTGAATGAAGATCGTACAGCCACTAGTACTTTTCTGAAAATCTGCGAACAGATCACCAATACCGCCGGTAGCAACTGTTCTCGCCCTCTTATTTCCGAAATCTGCGCACGCTTTTCAAATCTCTCTCACTCCAACGACGAACAGTGCCAGTGAGGAATGCACCAATACGGTATGCCTTCATGGTTTCGATGCCTGTGTCTGCACGGTCACTGCATCGAACCTCCCCTGGTTGCGTATTCGGACGTTCGTCCTCTCTGGCAGACACCCGTGAGTGACGCCATCGTCGACCATGCGGCTTTCCGATTTCTCGTGTCAAATTCTCGAATTGCCTCCGAGGCGTCTATACTTTATGCCACCGGCCCCATGCGACGGTACGACGGACCATCCCTGTGGACTCTGATTCCTCCCCTGCAACCACTTCTCTTGATCCTGTTATCGCTGGTCGGGCATTGAGGAACACTGATCGGGTTCGGTTTGCGACCGTCCTACAATCCCCTCATTGTATTGCTTATGACCAGCCGGGGGTGGTGGGAGTGGATGCCCTCCGCAAAGGTAATGACCGCACGAGCGGAATCCGCCCAAGATTCTCTTCGAATCACTGGGATAGCGCGTTCCTTGTGATGTTCGTGTACAACACGTATTTGCAAATACGCGACCTCTCGGACAAAACTAACGCGCTTCTACTCGGCACCCCTGTTCGTGCTGATTACCTCTGTGAGTCGCCCCTCTTCCAGAGGCAACCACTTTCTCACGCCTTTGTGATCCCGGTGGTGGGTTATCGAGGTCGTTCAGGTTTACGAGACCGTAGTCCATTTAGAGGGCCGGATTCGCGTGTCCAAATACTTCGCCGACACCACTCTGAAGAAACGGATTACCGTCACCGCTCTATTCGAGTTTCGGGTAGTCGTTGCGGATTTCGTGCTCGTGAGCTTTTTCGTCCTTCCGGTAACCACTCAACCTCCAACGCGAGGGTCCAGGCATATCACTTGTATCGCGTGTGGAAGTCCCACTGGTGACTCTGCATTATCCCCGCTCCTCTTGTGCGTGCAGGTATTTCGATCTGCGATCGGTATTCACGATGACGATTGTTGTTCTCAGCCTCGGTCTCGTTCCCAAAAGCGGACATTGAAGACGTCCATCGAGGATTGCGTTACATCCCAGGGAGTCACTGTATTCCAAATTTACGGAAGGTAAGGCAGTATGGAATGACTAAGGGATGGGATTGGCTCAGGTTCGGTCCATCGATTAAGCCTCAATTTATCCCTGATGGATATGGCGCGCGAGTTGGTGGTCGGGGTGTGACGCCACTCCACACACCGCCATACGGTGATCCCCATGTCAGATTGGTAGTGATGTTCGGCCGTGGACGATTCAGTCCGGGGGACATCATCTACCCAAAGCCTGCATTCGCTTTTGATCCAGAAGATCAGAATTCAGGAATAGGATTTGGTACGTTGGTCACGGTTTTCCTATCACCAACCAAAGTCTCAGATCAGGGACCATAATATGTCTGGATATGTTCTTTGATTGGGGCTCGCCCGGCCATGGTCCCCACAGGCCAACGGTCGGACAGATGAACGAACTCGCACCATAGCATTCAAGGCTGTTCCAGGGGACACGTCTTCAACCCCTCGTAATTTCTTCTTGGGGGGGCGCTATCCCTTTTGTGTGCGTGATCAGGCACTGATCCTCGTTAGCCGAGCTTTCGGAACAGATGATCCTGGTCTCGTCCCCTAAGAAGCCGTTCACGCTCACGGCGAAACCGACTGCCCGACTGCAAGCGGTCATTGCGGACGAGATCGACGCGTTGTGTGAGACTGCCCAGGCTGTCAAGTACTTCCCTAAATGAAACTCATCGGCAACGTACTAAAGGTTCCTGTTAAGGATGATGATGTTTTCCGAGTAAGTTGGATTCGTAACGCTGATTTGAATGCGCTGAGGAAACTCAACACCATAGACATCCCAGCGAATTTCGTTTACCAGGACCCCAGCGTCTCTGCTCTTGGGAAATTTACCCATGACCTCACATTGGCCGATGTTTCGTGACAATTGGATAACGCGGTCAAGGAAATGACGGACCTTGCGGACAAATGTACCGGGGACTTCCCTACCCACAAACCCGCTGGTGGTATTACACCTCAGGGAGGCGCGGTCCTGATTACTGGCACGACCGATGCCATCGGATCTAACACATTGGCAGAACCCTACAAGTCCCCTAACCTCACCGAGATCGTTATCCTCGCCGGGAAGCCTGCCACACCTATCTCTATTCGGCAGAAGAAAGTATTGGAGAAGCGTGGTCTGGGTTCAAGCATCTTTGATTCTTCGGAGATCACTTTGCTCCAGGGAGACCCCGCTTCTCCGGGCTTCGGGTTGGAAGGTGATGCATGATGCATGACGTCTCATTGGAACGTCGATCGTCATCCACATCCTCCGGTTCTTTCATCGTTCAAACCGAGCGTCGCTGGTGTTCGAAACCTGATCGACTTGGCACTCGAATCCAAACTTCCAATGCCTCCTCGCTTCATTTTAACCAGCGCTGTTGCTGTTGGAGCGCCCGGCACATTCCGGCGTGCTAATAGTCCCCCAGCAATCACAAAAACCGCTGGCCTTATCCCAGAAGAGCCGGCAGCGATGGACTCTGCGACAATTAACGGCCACAGCCAGTCTAAATGGGTTTCCGAGAGGGTCGCCGCTGAGTGGACTTCTCTCTGCCCTGTAATCTTCGGAGTTGGGCAGGTCAGCGTCACCGGTTCCCGGAATCCTCTCGAGTGGATCCCTGGGATCGTGCGGTCCGGGGCTCTTACCAAGTCGTTGCCTTCATGGGGAAAGGCCATCCCGTTGCCCCCCTTGCAGATAAGTGCGCAAGCCCTCGTGCAGATGCTCGGCGCTGAAACCACGCCTCCGGCTCTCCACCTTCATCCCGCTAATCCAACGCCATCTCAATGGGGCAACGTGCTCGATGATGTCAACAAGAAACTGGACGTTCCTCTTGTATTAATGGCCCACAAAGTTGAAAACGGCGTCTACGACCGTAAAGGACACACAGGAGCGCTCAGCCCTGCGCTTGTTGGGATTCCACGAACCCCCCAACAAGGGGGTGAATCAGAGGCAGGCGGGTTGCCACCGTGCAGCATAGAGGTTGCCAGAAGTATCCATCCGGTTCCCAACGAAGAGGATTGGGGGGACCTCGAGGCCGAGGAAATCATGAGGTGGCTGAATTGTTGGAGTTCTCCTGGTCCCTTGAGGTTCTAGGCGCGGGTCCGCGCTTCGGAGTTTTGCGTTCTGCAACGAATGGATTCGACCACCCGACCTCTCTAGAATCTCCCTGGACTACAGAGAAAAAGATGGCGGCCGGCACTTATCGATATCTTATACCTTATACATTTGTTATACGTGTATAAATAGTCCGACACGGAGCACGAACTTTGGTGTTCTGGGCGTGTCCAGTCCATCGTGTACCACTGCTGTTGAGCTCGCACGGCCAATAGGTAGGACCCCGTCCAAGGACCAAAGAGTGAAATCGGTTTTTTCGGACCGCCAGGTCCGACCACTCTTCGAGCCAACATGGCTTCCCTTCCCCATGACGACTCCGTACAGTCGAAATTGAATAAACGCACAGAACCTTGTGATAATGGATTGAGCCTGAAAAAAACAACATCGCACAGGGGAGCGGCGGAAACGATCATCAAAGGATCTTCCTCGTGTGCATCCAAACAATCTTGGTGCCATGTACACACGAGTCCAGACGAATATCCAGAGTCTTTCAAGGGAATTGTCAGGACCCCATCCGTTGTTCTGGGTCGTGGATTGTCTCCAAACCGCGCATCTGGACTTGCGGCGCCACGGCCGTTTCGTCCAAAACTCAGTCAACGTTCCGAACCACGGGGGTTGGGAAAGACTGGTATCCCACCTACTTCAACCCCACCATGTGCTGGCATCGACTCGACGCTTGACCATTCAGTTTCACCGGTGCACGCGATGTGGAAGTTCTCAGCTATTGAATATTGAGGCCTTGAGGAGTAAGTCTCGGTTCATATCCAATGCACAAAACCCTATCCCCACCATGTCACGTCCTCGCCTTGGGTGACGGGCACATTACGGGGTTTGTATTTCTACGATGGATAGGATATATTATCGAGCGTTATGGATAGTCACCCAGTCATCCACTGAGTGGCTATCCATAAGGTTACATCCACGCACAAATCAATACTTGAGGACTCTTAAGCAAGGTAGAGAGACCCCAATCCCTCTGTCGGGTCATCGACGACGCAAATCCCGGCTGCTTGCACCTTTCCACGACGTATAGTCATCCCATTCTCCCGTGTTTGAAATGCTTTTTCCAGTCTCGTGGGTTCTGAACATTACGGGATCCGCCCAGGTACATTTGATACGTCACCGACGCCGCCCCGGTAGAAGCCCTGCGAAGCCATGGGCCGCCTTCTGTGACCGGAGATGCCATGTGAGTTTGTGTAGACGCGCATGGGTGGTTTCCTCACCGCCAGCCGCATTCACTCTTGTGGATTGGTATCGCAGGTCTCAGGTAACAACCCAATGTTCTCGCCTGCGGACCCAAAGCCCAAGTCTCGCTTCCCGCTGACCAGTTTTTTTTTTCGCTATCGTTCGAACCCTTTCGGTTGAACATCTCCATCTGGCTTGGTAAATGGATGCTTACGCTCATCCCACACCCGGATCGGCCCAGGTCCTTCGCCGTCCCATGGCAACTTACCACATGCACACCTGACACGAGATCCCTTGATGTACGTTCGGAGATAATCAGATGGTCCACGTTCACTCTTCTTTCCTTCCTCCGCCCCAGGTCCTTCACCGAGCAGTGACTAGTGAAGTCCTACCGCGGTCTTATCTCCTGAGGTTACGACCGCTTCCCGATATCGCATATGCGCTCGGTCAAATTGAAACATGCGGTGCGATGCGGTGAAATTCACGCTGAGGACGGAAGGGGTTCTTTTTACTGGATGACCAGTAAACTGGCTACAGAGGGTAGTACACAAATACATGACCCTACAGGTCGCACACAATTTCTGGTCATGTCTATATTGGTCAGTTTAAACTTTCGGAAGGGAGGGACCTCTCGACTTCTCGGATCGACCGCGGCTCTCGATGACCGGACATGTCCGTGAAATTCCCACACCCTGGCACAGATCCACCAGGTTATCCCGTTCACCTTAACAAGGACCTTGCAAATGGCAAGACCGCACATGTCGTGGCACCTTTGCGATCTTAATCCCTGCTCGACCCCAGTCGTCGCCTACCGTAGGACGAGCTATTGTTCCGATTGGCGCGTGTTCCTGGGTTATCTCAAATCTAAGGAATGATCTCGTCGGTCATACCCCGGAATCGCTCACACATCCCCTTCCTACGGCTGCCCGTTTCGAGAATAGAAACGGCCCCGAGCACTCGTTCAGAAACAGGTTACACTGGTACTTGTACGCGTCACCACCTACACACATACCATTTACCTTCGGAAGATCATCAGACGCCATAAATAAAGTCGAAAACCCACCCTATGGGATTACGGCATGGAGTGTGTCCACCATGACCGTCCGCCGCACCCCGCACCGATCAAAAGGCACGTCCTAAAAATTGCTCGACCTCCCTACATCCGCTCTCATGACGGCGGAACAAACTCATGAAACACATGCTCCTTTTTGGAAGAGGTTTCAGCGAAGTCTTGTCGTGCTTCTTTATTTTATGGCACGTTTTGTGCCTTGCATATTCTCTTCCACGTCTCACCTCCAGGGAAGCAGAAGTTCGGTCACTATGGACGGCTGCCGTTGACAAAGTCCTCAAGTCTGTTTTCAATCCTCAGGCAGGTTGTGGTGCTCTGTGACCTTCGCGCCTTATCTTCAGGTGCGGTCGACTGACTCAAACGCGCGAGGATTCTTATAGACTCTTGTAAGTGAATGCCTCTCCCCGAATGGGACATCACTCCACCGCCAAGCCCATATCTTCGGAGTTGAGTTCTCGCTTCTCGCACGCCACAGGTCGGACGGCACGTTGGAGTTTACGTCGGCGGGTCTGGGCTGCGATCAAGCCCTCTGATGGGCTCTGATGGACCCTTTACTATAGTAAGGGCGAAACCAAAGGCCCCCATCTCGTCAGCTTCATTTTCACCGGCTGGGAATTTCCCTGGAGTCCCGCCTACCTCGCCGCCGACAGTAGTACACACGTTCGCAAAGCATGCGCGTTGGATGACTAATGAACGGAGTAACACTCGTCTCGTTTGACGTCTTGCGCAGCATCTCAGAAACCGGGGTGGGCTCGACAGAGGTTATACAAAAATTGGGTTTAGAGAGCGTAGCGTATGCTAAACACTCCAGAATCAGATTTGCCCACAGCTAGAGAGGTATCATCCAGATAATGTAACAGGTAAAGCCACTACATCGCGAAAAAAAAAAAATCGCGCCTCCGAGTCTAAGGGAATGGATCTGACAACGTGGGGTGATATATAGGGAAAATGAAACCCGAGAGGGAAGGAAAGTTGGATGCTGGTCGGACGTAGAAAAGTCCACCAGGCCGAAACACAGTTTCGACAAAGGGCAAAGCAGTTGCCAGTCCAAAGACGCGCGCCTGCCAGACGAATCCACCGCTTCGAGCGTTGGTGTCTGGGTAGGTCAAAGGACATCTCGAAAACCTGGGTGAGGATCATAGGATCGCTCACGGATAACTAGCGAAAGCGAGCGAGGTGCAGATAATGATAGGGAGGGGCGTAATGAATGCGTTTGTGTGCGCGGATGAGCCGTGGGCACATGCAGAGGGGAGAGAGCGTGGGCTGTGGGATGTCGTCGTGAGTCATAAGTCACTACCCGGTCGTTCAGAGGGTCTTGGTGATGGCGACAGAGAAGTCGGAGAACCAAGTGTTCTGGGATTTTGGAGAAGCAAATTCGGGCTTTGAACCTGTAAAGAAACGAGGTGAGAGACGCACA
>Ga0307517_10000481_pt1 | contig 68394 bp, 73 predicted proteins | sample 23_EM_MG_FD_194515 | JGI IMG/M metagenome (GOLD analysis project Ga0307517, IMG submission 194515) | Populus trichocarpa ectomycorrhiza microbial communities from riparian zone in the Pacific Northwest, United States - 23_EM | ecosystem: Host-associated > Plants > Roots > Unclassified | place...
TGGATTGGAGGCAGAGGGAGAATGGGGTAGTGGGCAATGCAAGGATGGGGGAGGAGTTGGAATATGATGTGGTACAGGAGCAGGTGTTGTCTGACTCTATGCGGCAGAAGTTGAATGAGGAACAGGTTGTCTGCTTTAATGCAATTGTTGCTGCGGTGGAGAGCCATGAGCAGGACCCACAGCAGCAAGAACCCTCTGGTGCCTTCTTCCTTCATGGCCCAGCAGGAACAGGCAAGACCTTCCTCTACAACTGTCTCTGCAGTCATTTCCGGGCCCAGGGCAAGATTGTGCTTTGCGTAGCATCCTCAGGGATTGCTGCTCAATTGCTACCAGGGGGCCGGAGAGCTCATTCAAGGTTCAAGATCCCTCTTTCGAATGACTCTAATGCTGTGTGCAATATCACGCGGAACTCCTATCTTGGTCGGTTGATTCGCAGGACCTCACTCATCATCTGGGATGAGGTTCCGATGCAGCATAAGGCGTGCTTCGAGGCGGTCAACAGAACTCTGAATGATGTCTGCAACCGGGGTAACCAGCAGTTGTTTGGTGGGATTCCTACAGTACTGGGTGGTGACTTTGCACAGATCTTGCCAGTCATTCGCCGCGGTACTAGACAGTCCACTGTGTTGGCCTCAATTCAACATTGCTCAATCTGGCCTCATTTGCATATCTTGAAACTCAAAACAAGTATGCGTATGATGGCCAGTGAGGCCAACCAGGTGTATCTCACCTTTCTTCGTGATATGGTTACTAATCCCCTCTATCATGGTAAGCTTCATCTGCCTGCTTATATTCGTCGGGTATCCACAGTTGATGAGCTCTGTCATCATCTGTATCCACAGTCATTATTGGATGAGGCAGTAACAGTTCACAACTCTCTTGCAGGAAGAGCGATTCTAGCCTTTCGCAATGATACTGTCAATGATTTCAATGATGTACTGGTAGACAGGATGCCTGGCGTGGAGCATAGGTTTGAAGCTATCAACCATGTGAATGTACCTGAGGATGCTGCTGTTGCTGAGCCCTTTGCTGTGGAATATTTGCAGAGTATTTCCCTAGCATCTATTCCACCCTCCTGCCTAAGACTTAAGATCGGTGCCCCACTAATTCTGATCCGAAATCTGAGTCCCAGGGAGGGCTTATGCAATGGTACCAGGATGAGGGTACTTGGAATCCGGCGCACCTGCCTACAGGTTGCCATTCTGGGTGGAACATTTGATGGCATGATCCGTCTTTTACCACGGATCAAGCTTACCACCTCAGATGAGGATCTACCCTTTGTCCTGGAGCGTACTCAATTCCCAGTCCGTCTATGCTTTGCCATGACTGTTAATAAATCTCAGGGTCAGTCCCTCAATCAGGTTGGTGTAGATTTACGCACCCCTGCCTTCAGTCATGGGCAACTTTATGTGGCTCTTTCAAGAGTCACATCATTAGACGGACTAACACTTCTACCCTCGGAGCAAACCCCTACTCAGACGGATAACGTAGTATATCCTGAAGTTCTTTTGTAACTCCCCTCTTGTAAGCTTACTTTCTCTGAGCTTCTATTTTGTTCTATATTGGTCTTCATACTTATTGTTTATTGCTCAGACTCCTACAGAACTCTCTTATACAGTCAACTCCTTTCCTCCTTCCAGTCTTGTTGCTTGAATCTTCTATTATTCCTACCAGTAAGTCCTGTTGGTTTTCTATCTTACTTGATTAGAGTAATAGGTCATTAACCAGGTTGCTTCGCCATAGTTCCTCTTCTCTTTCCCTTTGTGGCCAGGTATGTCTTTTTGTTTACCAAACTCTTTATAAATTCTCAATATTAAATAACTAACTCTTTACGTTGCATGTATTGATTCAAGTCTCTCCTCTTCTGTTCTTGTTTCTTCTTCCTGCTGTCTCCATTACTCTTGTCATATAATTTTTGAATAAAGCAAAAGTACTTTACATTTTTTGACTAATTAATATGCGTGGATTGTGAGTTCAATTTGCTGCCAAGAACTAATTAGCCAATTTTATTGGTGGGATCTTTAGTTTACCATCTGAGGTACAAGTGTGCCAAGTTATAGAAATATCTGACAATACATGCTTCATCTATACCGCATTAAAAAGAATACGCTTGACCGCTCGGTCGAGGGGCTGCTAGTCATATATGTACTGAGCAGTTTATCAATTTGGAGATCAATGTCCTATCTGATCTGACGTGCTGGGGTGTACTGTGTGCTGTATTTGTGGGTCTGGCATGTGACGCAACCACCATTCCACAATGGACACCTGTGACGCAGCCCACAATGCCGAGCCAAATGTGAAAATTTTCTCCCCTTTAATATGCTAAAACCTTTTCTCTGTCTCCTCACATCAGCCTCACCTCCTCCTCTCACCTCAACACACTCACCCACACCACCTCACATGTGCACCACCCTCCACCACTGAGACGACTCATCATACCACACCTCCGGGAGCATACCTCTCACAGCACAACAGAGAGTACTCACACAACCACCACCCAGACAGCGGGACCACACCACACCAGAGAGAGTACGCCTGATATTACACGATTCCGAGCATACACACCAACACACCCCTTTCACTATACACGACCGTCCGCAAGCGAGAGCACACACAGTACCACCCTAGGCTCAGTGCTCACAACAGGATACACGGCCGAGAGCCCCTCACACCACACCACTTAGAGAACTCCATCCTTTCCCTGCCCCTAGGCGTGACCACGCAACATCCCCTGCCGTCAATCCCAACCAATCAACAATGCCACGTTGTAGCGGCTGTCGAAGGGATAAACCCAGTGAGGACTTTGACGCTGATAGTCGAGGTGCCTTATGCCGGACCTGCCGTCCATGTCTGGTAAGTCTTGGGATATCATATTCCATCCTCCAATAGTGTAGGATCGTATGCTAATGTATGATTCAAACCACAAAAAGGAAAATAAACGAAGAAGAGGAAGACAACAAGGAGGTAACACAGTGAGGGAGTCTGGTCAAGGAGAGCACGCTGAAGGTAGTCCCACGGGAAATGAGTCAGGTACTAAATGATTACTGATGAAACCAATAGGGGAGATAAATTGCGAAGGAGGGGGAGGACAACTGGTAGTGCCGCGGATTTGTTTACAAGGTATTTTAAGAACTTTGATGGTTTGTGAATTTGCACTAAGTGGTTAAAGAAGTGGCAGGGAGAGTGGTAATAGCAGGACTGGAGGTTGCACCGAGGCAGAATATAGAAGTTAAGACTCCAAGCTCATTAGAGGAAAGAAAGAATTGCTAATGTTGGGCAAAGCAGCTGGTAACGAAGCCGTAATGGGAGGTCAAGATGTGGTGCGGGAAAGGGTACCAGCAGGTAAACATCTTTTCTTAATTGATTTTGAACAAGGACTGATAGCAATAATAGCTAGGGAAATAGGGCGGGGAGGAAGACGATGTGGGCAGTGTGGGGTGGAAAGGGAGGCGGAGGCATTTGATCGCAATACAGTGGGGAGACTCCTGTCCACATGCAGGTTGTGCCTGGTAAGATTTCCGAATTCTGTATCTCATTAAATAAGGGGATTAAATAGAGACTAACTATGGGGAAAATATAGACTGATGCACAGAATCCGCAAGGAGGAAATGCAGAAGTACCAGTTGCATATGTGCAGCTGGTTCCCCTAGCTCAGGCAGGAGAGGGGCAACAGGCACAGTCACGGGTGCCTTTGTCCTTTGAGTGCCACAGAGCTAGGTGGACAGGCCACGATCTTGGAAGGCAGGAAATAGAGTGTGCTGCCTGCCATGCTTTGCACTGGAGAGAGGAGTTAACCCCTCCCTGGTAAGTCTGTTTCCTCTGCCCTTTTGCTTTGCAAGTGTATTACTAATACTCATCTGTCCTCATACTTGGTCTCCTATGCAGAATCTCCACCCTCTGGACTTCTTCTCACTTCACAGCCTTATTTACTTCTCCTCCCTCCCTGGCAACGTATATTGTTTTCCCTATTACTAATTTAACCAATTATGCTTCAGTTTCGATACTGCCATGTCCTGGTTTTTTCTCTTTCTCTCTTCTTCCTTGTATGTATTCTACAACCTGTACCCTACTCCCTTCCTTCCCTTTGACACATTACTAATCTCTCATACTCTATATCACAATACAAGGCTTCGCTCTCACCTCTCGCCTTACTTTCTATTTAAAGACTGTTTACCATGTATTATAGATGTAGTATCAATCAATTGTCTTTCCACCATTTCATGGTTCTTTGTGCCTCATAATCCGGCTCTTATACAAGATGATTTGTGTTTATATTACATTTCATCACTTGTATGTAGCCTCTAGCATGCTTATTCCCTGCCCTCTGCCCTCTCCCTCTACCTTCACACTTTGCTGAATCCACACATAGCAACCATCACCACAAAGCTCTGCAACCATCCATGCTATTCACTCACACTCTTTTCCCAACCCATATAACCAACATATTCTACACAATACAGACAGAGACGAGCCGTAGGCCCGGGGATTCTAGTCTAATATGTACTGGGCAGTTTAATCTCAAAAGACGATCTCATGTGTGATCTGATAAGCTCTGTGATGTGCTGTACCGCTCTTTGTATTTGTGAGCACAACATGTGATGAGGCTCAAATGCCAAGTTTTCATATCCCCCTACCTTTCTCTATCGTCATCCAACACACCGCACAACCCCCTCCCGCTCCCTCATTTGATTCCTTTCTTTTTTCACTTCTTTCCATCACTTGCATTTCTTTAATCTTCACATTTATTATACCTTGTCACCCTGCACTCAATCCTGCCAACCTGGTGAAACCTACCCCTCCCCTCAAGACACACAAATAGGAATACGGTAACGTCATGGATCGCGCTTCTGCCGACGACTGAAGACACTTTAGGGTTCTTCAACTTCGCTTAGTGGACTGGTCTTTGCGGCCGGCCAGTGGAAACTCCACTTTTCAGACATGGGAGTAATGGCAAGACGGCTTCAGGTCAGGTTAATGGGTTTGAACTTAGGCTGACCTTAACAGGGGATCAGCGCTCCTGGAAAAGCTACCCATCACATTATAGCAACTGGCCATGAAGCGATTCAAGGATTAGCTGGTGATAATATTACAGGCTCTAGCTCGGTTCTGGTCGTACTAACAAGCCAAGTTCTGCAAACGGGGCCACTAGGCAATCACATATATTTCAACCCCTAGCTACTACCAATCCAGGTCCAAGTGCTGTCGCGGGAGTTATTGAAGGCTCTCCAGGAGCAACAGTGGAACCATTAGCCGGCGCTCAGCCAAGCCCCGGAGCTCAACCCACTCACAAGCAGCAGGGTGCTAACAAGCGTTTCAAGGAGCCTTCGGGTTCTGGCGATCATTTGAGTGTTGCTGCTTCCAATACAGGCGACCCGAAACCCCTCGGCAGTGACATGAAGCTTGGCAATGAAAGCCACTGCGAAGGAACTGGCGCAACGTACGAGAGATCCAGTGGGCTAGCTGCTGATGGTGGCGACTTTGACGCTACCCGCCCTGGTGCTGGAAGGGAAGCAGAGTAAGTCGTTCAGCAGGTATTCGATTGGGACTCATTCTAATGTTTCAAAAGCCGTCTTCTAGAAGAAAAGGGTGTTCATAGAGCTGCGAGAGGCTCCACTAACCTGGAGGAGGAGAAGATTTCTTTAATCTTCGCATTTATCATATCTTTTCACCCAGCACTCAAGCCTGTCAACCCCACGAAATCTAGCCACCCGCTCAATAAACACAAACACAAGACTGTAAGGTAATGGGTCGCGCTTATGCTCCAACGGCTGAAGAAACTTTAAAGTTCGTCAACTTGACTGAGTGGAGTGGTCTTGGCGGCCAGCCAGGGGAAACTGCACTTTTAAGATATAGGAGTAATGGCAAGACGGCTCCACGTCAGCCTAATGGATTTGAACTTAGGCTAATATTAACCGGGGATCAGCGCTCCACGAAAACCCCCTGATCCCATGATAGCAACTTCTCTTGAGGCAATTCAGGGATTCGCTGGTGATAATATTATACGGCTCCACCCTTGTGTAATTTGTTTTAGCTTTTCTGGAGTAGGGTGCCGGTCTGACTGCTGTTGGCGACCTTGCTGTTGTGAGTCATTCATTTTACTTATTCCCAGCTGGAACATTTGGTAAACCTGCTGATATGTGGTCAAGATCCTTCCTATCTTGATTCTTAATGCAGTTGTGGGTGTTTCCTGGAAAAGGAGTGCCAAAAACGCAATTGCTATACTTCAGGAATGACCCGCCAGCAACGCAGAATAAAACCCACTGAGGGGGCGAAAGACTGGCCTCAGAACTTGAAGGCAAAGAAGTCATCCCAGTAGCTGCCAAGCAACGGTCGGGTTCGCATGATATAGGACTCAGAGAGTACGTCCTTGCAGCAGACACCCTTCAGGAAGTAGCGATAGACCGAGAAGAAGACCAATAGAACCACAAGGTTGAGCTATTGACCGGAAAACTTCCCAGAATAGCGGCAGCAATAGCATATCTGAACAAACAAAGTGTGCGCAGCATAGACTTCAAGTTGGAACTGGTAGGTATAGGCAATGCTATTCAGAAATGCCTCACAATCTACTAATAGCTATCCATCGACTCTTCTTCTATAGGCCATCTTAGGTATCGATGCAATTTTATACAAATAAACAATGTCCTGAGAAGGAGAAAAACCAGGAAGGATAGCTCGCGGATTGGGAGATTGGTAACTCCCGAATCATACATGCAGTTCTCACCCGTCTTGTGCTGTCGTTGCCCATCTTGTACAGTCGTTGCCCGTCATCTGGGGTTCATGCCAATCACCTGTAGAGCCCGCCAGTCACCTACAGGGCCCGCCCGTCATCCGGAGTTACCGGCAAGGTTGTACCACCTGAGTGACATGCAATCCCTTCTACTCCGTCCTGGGATATGGTCTTGATGTATGCCAAGATAACTGTCAGTGCCGGGCGCCAATTCAGGTACTACTGTCAGTCCCATCCAGACCTTAAGACAGGCGAACTTGATGCTTGGGAACACTGCCGAACACCCCTCCTGGATATTGTGCTTTTCCTAAAGGTTGCAAAAAGCTCGGTGGACAAAAGGTTGGGAATCCTCTTTTTTTCTCTCAGAGATCTCGGTTTAATTAGAACTTGGCAAGCCACTGACCCCGAGCATTCACAGTATAACTAATTCTTCAGAGCGAGGTTCTTAGTGCGGCCTATGGTGGATAGTATTGCGTGATCGAGCTCTGAAAAACAAAAGCTGGGAGAGCTGTGGGCTCCTTTCACAACCTTTCGGAAAAACCACAATACTAGGGGCAGTGTTCCCAAGCGTCCAGTCTGGCTGGCTTTACTAGAGGACAGGACGGACGCGATGTGCGACCGTCAGATGGAATGGACGCCAAGTTTGAGACCATCGCACGGGACGGCTTCCCATTGCAGTCCGCACTGACCGATGCCCGAGACGGGGGGCCGGGCCGTATAGGTGTCTTAGTTCATGTTTCATTTTCGAATTTCATAAGTATTAGGTAAGTGTTTTCAAGATGGGAGACATTTTTATTCTAATGAAGAAAAGCTTAGGCTCTACAATTATGTATGGTTCCGGCCGTCTATACTGTCAACCAAATCTTTTGCAACGGGGGACGCCTTGGCATTCAGAAAGTGTAGATAAGTTCAATTCTCCACCATAGCATAGTTATTTTTGATATTCCCGCTGCTTGGAAATTATTATAGAAACTATGAACTTGTCAGGAGTCGAACATATCTACCCAATTTTTTAATGCCAAGGCGTCCCCTGTTGCAAAATATTTAGTTGACAGTATAGACGGCCGGAACCATATCAAATTTCGCGATCAATCAACCAATGCTGCCAATGATATCCGATCCTGGTTATGAGCACCCTGACCCCATTCCACTTCCTTGACCTACAAGGGACGGCCGTCCTTACTCCTGAGCGTAGGTACCCACCCGAAGTTCCCCTTTCCAAAAATACTGCAGGGCCCGCCCATCAACCTAATGTCCTGGGGTGATTACCAATGACAGACGCCATGCCCGGCCTACCTGACCCTCCCTGCCCGTGAAGGATAAGACTATAAGATGCCAGGGCCCTGGCGTCCGGCCGGGGCAGTTGGGAACACTCGCTAGGGGTGTAGATGTATGAGTGTGTAAATTCAATTGGGAGTGAAAGGGGTTGACACTCGCAAGCCAGAAAATCATTGGTGAATTCCCTGTTGCGTGCCACCAGGAATGGACATCAGGGTGTGGTGAAATAATGCGTTGAACTGGAACAGAACACACCGGTATTTTACATATATAGTGACATGCGAAGTTTGCTTCTTTCAAGTATTGGAGACGAATATAATAGATAACACCAAATTTGCTACCTTTTCTAACAGTGCTTTCATCATGAATTATAGTTTCAATATGGACTCCAAGCTTGACCGGTCGGTCGAGGGGCTGCTAGTATGAGAGCACCACGTAGAATACCGCGCACTCTGCCCACAAACAGCACACAGACTATATGGAAGGCATGGCATGTACCATCCACTCCCAAGAAACCACCCAACCCCAAGTGTCCAAGGGCAGACTAATACAACACCACACTCCAGATTATCCAATCGCAGTCCTGGAGATATCCATGCGTAGTGTATCGTGCACTACAAACATATCCCCCCAGCGTTAGGAAGGCTGGTTGCCCAGGAAACCAATACCACATCATTTAGCCGCAATATCAAAATATCCGTATCTCCTCTGCAAATCGCCAGCCCACTACTCGTCCCCCTCATGAAGTACCCGAAAACAGGGATTAAAGACATATATGGCAAAATGTCTGTGCGTGTCTGAGCGCCCATACAAAATATACCCCCCCTGTTTTCGGGTACTTCTTGAGGGGGACGAGTACTGTATCCGGAGAGAGCAACTCGGATACCATCGGTTATGCCTTATTCAATCACTAACGCTGTGGAACCGGCATCTGGTCCCCGAGCGCAGATAAAGCTCTCCCTCGGGCGGATCCAGAGCTACCCATAGTGCATTAGTCCATGCCCGTGCACTCCTGTATGTACTAGTACCAAGTCGGAAAGTGACTAGAATTGCTTCTCGAATAATTAGAGTGCGAGGTCCTGTCTAACAAAGTACTCCACCAGTACCTTTCTTACCAGTATTTTGGCCCAGGCACTGATCACTCCCGACCGAGCGGGATGCAATTCACTCGCGGGATTACCGAACAGAAACCGAATAACCAAAGAATATAGGGCCTTTTAACCACCACTGTTGCACAGTATCAAAAACGGGGTTTAGGGGAAACCTAATACAAATTACTAAATACTGCCCCGACAAATGTTTACCTGCTTGAGATGATGTATTAGGCGTTGAAGTGGAATAAAATACTTAGCAGATGTCCTATTGAGGCCTGTGATGCATCGGGTTCTGGGCTGCGGTAAGTTAGGGGGTGTTAAGGGTTAAACTCCGGCAGACGGAAGTGGTGCGCCGCACCGCAAAGGCGCCGCCGCACCCGAGTTTTCCCATCTGCAAGCCCCCTGCCCCTTGCCCGGAATAATTGCTGACCAGGATGCACCATATCGCAACCACAACAAGAATATCACAAACAATCACTCGTGTAACCCGGTAACCATGCAATTTTCAAAAATGCCTTCTATTAAAATGTCGCCCTACTACCGTATGATAGCACCATACTGTACTCGAGTACTCCAAGATTCTCTCCTCCTCGTAGTCACATTTTCACATTAAACAAAAAAAATATGAGCACAAAAAAATGAACTTCACGCCCAACTAGATCCGAGCTTTAGCTTTAACCAAAAGCGAAACTAAAAACTATCAAGTTAGGATATTAATTATTTGCCAATAGTAAGGAATAAGCGGTCGCCAATATCGCCAACACTAAGAATGGTAAGCCAAGCTGGTTATAATATCAAGGAGAATTGCAGAAATATTCGTACCCAGGAACAATCATTCCCCCATTCTCCCCGCCAAGTTCCCTATCAATGGCTCCGACAACTACGTCGAGACCTTCGCCGTTATTTTCGCTAGCGGCACGGGTAACACCCTCTACGCTGCCAAGAATGCTAACAACAAGGATCTATAGCGCGGTGAAATTAGTAACGAGTAGGGTGGAGATAATAGGCTGATGGAAGGAGGAGACCTTAGGAACGCCCCATTCCCTCAAGGTTTGAATCGCCGCCTCAGCGGTACCACCTGTAGCAATGACCGGATCAAGAACAATAGCAATGTCGCAAGGGGAGTTCCCATCACCCTCGGACGAATCGGTGCGTGTAGGCAAGTTGTTGTAGTACTCTACCGGCTGGAGGGTTACCTTCTCTCTAAAAAGGCCGAGATGGTGAACAGGAGTTGGCTCCGGGAGAAGGGTTTGAAAAGCTAATAAAAAGTGACGATTGTTAGAACCAAATGCTAGTAGAGATATAATAAAGGAAAGGAAAGAACCCTATCGTACCTTCTAGCATCCCGAGACCACTACGGAGAATGGGAACTAGAGCGATGCTCTTGGTAACCTTTTCCACATCGTACGAAACACCGAGAGGGGTAACACCCTTCTCACCGGTCTTCTCAACCGTGAGAGCGCGCCCAAGAGCTTCAGTAGCAAGAATCAGGGACAACTCGTGAACGAGCGCCTTAGTCTCCTTCGGAGGTGTAGAGGCCGAACGGAGAAGACTCAGCTTCGAAATGAAGCAAGGGTGGGAAGAAATAGCAACGTTTGCGGGAAGAGAGGACATGATGAATTGGCTAACTGAAGAACGAATTAAAAAAGCTGCGGAAGATGAGAGGAATAAATAACGAAGAAGAGAGAACGGGGTGTAGTGTGGCGGTGGGCAGATGGAGGGAAATTGAAGGTAAGGGTTAAAGAGTTTTCAAAAGTTGAAGGAAGGTGCTGGACAGAGGAACAAGGACACCAACAGACAGAGGGTAGGTGGAGGGAAAGAGATGGAAGGAAGGTACCGGTAGCGAAAAACCAACAAAGGGAGCCAATGAATTGCAACACCGCTTAGAGCATCCTGATAAGGCATGCAGATAAGGATCAAAAGGCGGATCTCGACAATCTCCGTGTGTTAAGAAGTGCAGTTTGTCTACCACACGCGAAATGTCAAAGTGTGGTTAGCTTAACCTCACAGAAACAAACTTCACTTCATCGGACTCTACCTTGAGCTCCTTCACGAGACAAGACTGACAGACAGACAACCTCCAGCGTCCGCCAGCAGACTTTCTAGACCATCAAACCATCGATGCAATGTCGAACCCACCCCCCTACCACCGCTGGCCAAACAGAAGCCATCGCTCCACCACCTCTACAACACCAACTCTCAACACACATTGAGGACCTTCCATACCATCTCCCCCCTTCTCCTACATCTCAAAAGCCCACTCCTTCTCAATTAACCCACTTTGTCCAACTACACAGCTACCTGATCATCTTCTCCATACTAGGAACCCTTTCCCGCCTCGGCCTGGTCTCGATAACAACTTACGAAGCAGCTCCTCTACCACCCCTCTTCTGGCCACAATTCGCCGGAAGCCTAATTATGGGCTTCCTCCTGGAGGACGATACACTCTTCCCCACGTCTACGAAAACAACAACACCACTATATATCGGCCTAGCAACCGGCTACTGCGGCTCCGTAACAACTTTCTCGTCATTCATCCTAGGCGCGTTTGAGCAGCTTTCCAATACCGCGCCGGTCCATCACGGTCGGAAAATAAGAGACAATGTAGCGGCTATGCTAGCCTATGTTATTGGCACTCTGGCGATATCATTAGGTGGGCTACAGGTCGGGGCCCATTTAGCTGTTTTTTCTAAGGGGCTTTTGAGGAAGTTGCCCTTTCGTTGGACCGATGCGCTAGCTATGCCGGTCGGGCTCGGGATGTGGGTGGCGGCGATGATTATGGCAGTGCTTATCAAGAAGTGGAGGGGGGATGTGCTGTTCGCTTGTGTGTTCTCTCCACCAGGGGCTATCGTAAGGTTTTGGGCGTCTCGGTTGGGGAATCCGATGTGTCGAGTGTTTCCATTGGGCACCTTCATGGTGAATATACTGGGCACGGCGGTGCTGGCTGGGCTGTTGGCTGGGAGATATGCACACTCAGGAGTGAATACTTGTGATGTGTTGAAGGGATTGGGCGATGGATTTTGTGGGTGTTTGACAACGGTGTCTACGTTCGTGGTGGAAGTCCGAGGCCTGAGGAGTGGGTTTCTAGGAACATTGTGAGGAAACAAACCGCTAACAAGGAAGTAGCCGGCCACGACTATATTTATGCTGGCACCAGTATTGTAGTTGGCCTATGCTTGGCAATATTGATTTTGGGCAGTTACGCAGGTACCCTTTCCCTATCCTTTATACTTGAAGCTGACAGCAGCGTAGATATGGGTTCAGGGAGCAGGAAAGCTGGCGTGTTAGAGACAAAGCATGCTGTAGGTTGTAAATATTTGACCATTTGACCTCTATAAGATACCAAACTAGACCCCTTAATGCTAGCCGCCTTACGTAGAATATTAAAGTACCTCACCAAACCACCCAGTCGCAAATTTTGCTCTACGATTCCAATCTGACAGATGAATATCTAGTAGGCCTACTCCTTAAGGGCTATAAAGGATACAAAAAGCTGACCTAGGAGCGCCATTTCCCCGTCCACATTGCTGGGCGAAACGAAACCTCTAATTTACTCAGCCCACTGCCTCATACTGGAACTCTCAAGACCGGTTTCTTGCAGAGGTGACAACATCTACTCCCCCAAACACCCGGTCTTTCACAACACTGCTAAAGAGGCCAGTGATTTCCTCAGAGGCAATCTTGTTACTATCTTTAACAACCTTGTCGAGTTGACTTTCGGCGTGCGGCTTGCTGGTTACACTGGGAGCGAGCAGCGACGATCTGTTGCTCTTACTAGCTCCGGAAAGTAGCGAGTGCTCCGTCTTGTGAATCTTCTGAGACAAATCGACCATCTGCTTTGTAGAGTAATCGCGATTGGTAAACAGTGGAGATTGCGACAGTGTTGAAACCCAGTACTTATTCCATAGAAGGTCGAGAAGGTGGGTATCGAGGGAGGATTTGAAGTGGGAGACCTCAAGAGTATAATACCTGCAGATTGTCAGCATTGAACTAGTTCCCAGGTAGAATATAGACAGACTGGTTAGTATGGGCTCCGAAATCCTCAATCTTTGCTAGAGGAATAGTCTGGTATTCTCCCTCCTCATCGCTCTTCCCCTTATGCCCCTCGGGATAGGTTCTGAAAGCTCCAATATCCACCTTCCCAGCGGATATAGTTCTATCCGGATCAATAACGACTGCGAGGAAAGGATCGGTGAACTTTTGTTGGTTCATCTGAGTGTTGACATCGATTCCCGACAACCAGCATCCATACCCTGGATGAGAATGATACCAGCCGACGATATTCTCTGGACGCTTCTCAGCCTTTTGAGAGTCGACATAAGCTCCCACGTACTCATAAGCTTGCTCCTGTGCGTTTACACGTGTCTCTGTGCCCTCTACTGGTAAGGGGAAAGCATCGGTTACAATGAAGGTCTCGTGGGCTATTTTTCCTTGCTGGTAGTTGTTAGCGAGCGCGGCTGAGAACCGGTACAACAGAAAGCTGAAAACAAACCATGAGGCCCATAATTTCAATTGAACCACCCGAGCGAGCATGCATAACCATCTTTAACAGAGCAACAGCAGAAATACGGACACGTTTAAAGTAATTTGGGTTTTCTCTCCATGGCCGTTTCTCGCTCAGCGTTCTATGTGATTATTAAATGTTTGCTATCGATACCTGGGGATTAGGAAGAATGCTCACTTCTGTTCGGCATCGTCATAAGCGTAGATACCATCTTTGGTGGGATCGACCAAAGTAAGGCTATTTTCGAAATCTAAAAACCAAGAGAATAGTTAGCGGAATTACGAGAATGATAATAATCTCAGGGATCAAGGGGATTCTCTGAGCTTACCAAACTGTTTCCTGGCCGAAGCCTCCATGGTTGAAAACGGCATCATAATGGGAACGGCGGTGGGGAGGTGGAGGGTGCTTGTGCGATGCTCTCGGCAGTTATGATAGCTCTTGGAGAAGTGAGGGAGCTTGGGCCAAGGTTTAGACCTCAAAATACGGAGGCGTTGTGGATGCGGGGTGATGCGATATGATAGCCGCACATCCTATGTTAATCAGCCGAGAGGCTTAAAAAAGATCTCTCTGCTTGAAACAAGGTCTTCGCTCCGCTGCCCTGTCCTTGCAGCGTAAACGAAGCGTTTCCCTGACAACCAATAACGTCACACAGGTCTGAGCGACAACAACAAACCCCGAGCCTTTTTATCCCCAAGGGTCCCAAACGGAGTCTCTATCTTTTTCTTCCTCCACCACCTCTGATACTTCCTCTTCCTCCTCCATTAACCTTTCTCCTCTCCCCCCTCTCCCTTTCCCCCTTCGACCTGTTTTATGAGATTTGTTCCCCTTCTGCTTATTCCTTTTTCTTAAAAGTTGTCACAAGAAGGTTTCCAAGTGAACAAACAAATTCGTAGGACAGAACGGGTAGCTCCTAACTCTGTTCTCTATTTCAAACAATCACATTCTTTTACCATAAACGTCCCAGACCAGAGAGTCGACCTGCTGATAACGCTTTGTTCCCACAAAGTATCCATTCCTCCATAACGCGCCGCCGGTAGTCCAATACAAAGTAACGTTTCAGCTATGGCGACCAAACAGCAGTCTTCTTTAATGGAGGAAGTATCAAAGGCGCAGGAAACTCTACATGACCTTTTTGATGAGATTGGTCTAACTAGATGCGATCGAGAAGGGCGACAAGAGAGCTTATTCGCTGCATTAAACACAGCCCTACAGGACCAAATGCGCTCTGTTATCGCGTATGTTCCAAACCCCCAATTGCTGCTATTTGATTACGTTTTACTAATTAGCAGAAAGAGAGAAAAATACATTGGTTGAAGAATGCAATAAGGTCATCTCGTCTATAAAGCAGATGGAGAAGTCGCTCGACGACAAGAAGAAAAAGTCTAGCGACGAATTAAAGATCACTGCGCCATTACTTAGATGTTTGGAAGCGCTCCGCGGCAAGCATGAAGATGTCAAGGGAAGGCATGCGGAGAGGTACAATGCTGTCCTGGGTGAGACAACTCCCGATTCTTATTCCGGAATCGCATACTAATTGGGTTGTATTAGAATTGGCACGTTCAGTCGAGGAATACGCTGCCCGCCTTGAGTCTGACATAATCAAGGTCCCCTTACCGCCAGCGACCAATGATTCCTCATCCATTGCCTCATTTGACCTATCATATGCTTACTACGAGCGCCTTGATAATGAGTGCAACCGCATATACAATGAGTATTCTAAGCGCGTCGCCAATGTTACCTCGCTGGCGAAAGACATAATCAACCTTTATGCCGAGCTTGGTGCAACAGGCTCGGGCGTTGACAAGATGATAGTTGACTTCGGAGCTACTGATCCCGAGAAACTGGGGCTGAAGCTGGACGACATGGCTAATCTCAAGGGGAAGAAAGAGAGGCTTATCAATGAAAAGGAAAAACGCAGAGAGAAGATTGGAGACCTCAAACAGGAGATTGAGGAGTTGTGGGACAAGCTAGGTGTAGAACCTTTAAAGAGAAAGAGATGCCTCGCGCAAACTAGAGGCTTCGGTCTCAAGATTATTCACGAGGTACGCAATATTGCATCGCTTCCCTTCTCTGACCTTCACTGACGATTTGGCCAAATATAGCTTGAAGCCGAACTCGACAGGCTTCTGGAACTAAAGCGCGAGAACCTCCAATTATTTGTAGAAGATGCCCGACAGATTTTACAAGATCTCTGGGATAAGCTATATTTCTCCGACGATGAAATTATGCAATTCCAACCGGCTATGTCAAGTAAGCCACCTAGCTCAAGATTTTGTGTGGCCGAGAACTAATTAAATCGCAGATGTCTATACTGATGCCCTACTTACTTCTCATGAAATGGAAATTCGTCGTCTACAGCTTCTATTAGAAGAACGCGCTCCAATAATCGGCATGATCGATAAGCACCGCTCTCTCGTCAACGACCGCGAGCAACTGGCTATTTTGGCAAGTGATTCATCACGCCTTGTTTCCCGTGGCGGCTCCGGAAATCGAGACCCTACCCGTCTTCTGCGCGAGGAGAAGATGCGAAAGCGGATTGCCAAAGAACTTCCAAAGGTGGAGGTGGAACTGAAGAAGATTCTTGAGGACTGGGAAGCTGAGTCTGGTGAACCATTCTTGGTTAACGGAGATTCATACTTGCAAACCTTGATTAGAGTGAGCCCCGTTCTTCAGTCGAGAGTGGGGACTAAAGGACCCACTCCAGCTCAGGCGACTGCCAAGGCAGGGAAATGGAATCCGCCAGCTGCAGGTTCGATCCAGCGCGCTAGGTCTAATACCGCAGGGTCTGGACAGTCGAGACCTCCCTCCAGGCCAAAAACACCCAGTGGTCCTCCTATGAGGTCCAAGACTCCTACCGGAGGACCTACCCTTGTGTCCGCGTCGGTTGGTAGATCAGGTGGGAGAAGTGTGGCCGCCTCACTCAGCAGATCTAATAGTGTCAGGACTCCAGCGGCAAGCGCACGTCTTCCAATTCCCTACACTACCACTTCCAGCACTTCCACCTCCAGCAACGCTAGTTCCGGCTCTAGAACCCCGACCAGACTTCGCGCACCGCTCTCGCTGTCATCGTTCCCTGATGCCACTTCCTCTGATAAGTCCACAACCAGACTTGTCCGCTCTCAGTCCGTCAAGCAACTTGAACGCACAGGTCTAAACAATGCGCTCGGAACTGCCCCAAGAATGGGCCAACTCCTCCCCTCCCAATCCATGGGCCCGCCGCAACTCCCACCCTACCTCCGCCAACAGCAGGAAAAAGATCGTGAGAGAGAACGCGAGCGTGAGCGCGAGACCCAGCGCCCTTCCAGCACTGGCCGAACCATATCCCGTGAAAGCACAGTTATGAGTGTCCGCAGCGTGAGCCCAGAATCTCAATTCGGTGGTAACGACGACAGCGACGATCAAAGGGATTACCGCGAGAAAACACCAAGACAGAAAGCTTATCCGAAGCCTCCAGCCAAGAGCCTAAGCTATCACGAATCCTCGTCATCAAATGGAGATACTGAGAGCACACGTATGTTTTCTGGAAGCTCTACCGGGACTGCCACCACTAGTACCAGCTCCAACGAGAATTGGCAGACTTTCGGTGATGATAGTGAAGAAGAGGAAAGTGTTTCTGGGGACAACGATGGGGGGTACTATAGACGGGGATATGATGGATATTCTCCCAAGCGCGTTGGTGGTGGTGGCGGTGGAGTAATCATGGTGAGAAATGAAGACGGGGCCGAGGAGTGGGAGGGTGAGGCTGTCAGGAGATATTAGCTCTTTCGTACTTGCTTCTTGCTTACTAGCACCCCCTTTTTTATCCATTCATTTTCACGTGGTGATAATGACGATATGATCAACTCGATACCCTACCCAGCTGCTCATCAACCTACGCATTATGCACCGAACGGCCTTTATGCAAACGAGAACGATGAGAATGACGAATTCCATTCGTTGTACTATTATACTGTACCTACACTTTCTTCCTCCTATTAGTCAAGGCTATTTTTTTATCGATGGGGGCTTCTATGGTGTCCCCTTCTCTCTTTGTAAAAAAGGACTATTTCCTTATTCTTCCTTGTTCTCCATTCTCCCTTGTCATTTCTATTTATTCCTTCAGACCATTGTTCCCCCTCAATGTGTCATTTTTACCTCATCCAACGTACCTGTGATTTTGGCGTTTGGTTTTGTCTCCCTTTTCCCTCCCCCTCCTCCCGCCCCTTTTCTTTGCGTCTACATATCATCTACCCGCCAATCAGGCGTTTCTCTTTTTGACAACCAACTGTCACTACCACAACTGCCACTACCACAGCACCATGCCTTGTGCATATCCCCTCTCTTAGTGTGCCTTTCGGTATTTCTTGTCTCCCACACAAACCTCCCTCCTTCACTCCTCTCATACTCAGCGTTTGTTTGCTTGCTTTTTTTCTGTCAATCCCCAGCGATTAAAAGTGCTACGTCCGGGACGTGTTCTCTTTGTTGTGATGTTTGTTATTGCTTTTGCTGTTTCCTTGGTTACTTCTGATTCGTGTATTATGGCTACTTATTTCCTCCTCTTCAGATATTGCCGTAGCAGTTAGTGCGGGAGGTGTGGTGAAGGGTGGGATTATGGATTTAATAGTTTGCATGATATCATTGTTCTTCTATGGCCGGGGTGATGGTGAGAGATTTGGGCGTGAGAGGACGAGAGGAAATGAGATGTCCAATCCACATATACCTCCCAGACCGCCTTGTATTCTTTCCTTTATACTCCCCTCCTTCTGCTAAGCTTCCCCCGAAAGAAAAAAAACCGGAGCACTATAGTAGCAGGCCAACGTAATCACAAAAGATCACTCTCTAAACAACCCTGACCCTAGTTGACAATAAACTAAAAAATTAAAAATTCCCCGAGCGAAGGGCAGAATTTGAAACATCAGAAGACGCCATGCCTCGATCGCTCTGCCGGGGAGGGCAAATAAAAGGCCTCACATGCTACAGCGTGCGGATACCGAATTAGGACACACAGTTTGTAAAAACGTTCCCCCCTGTTGGTATTTCTCATAGACTACTACGAATTGTGCTATGAGAAACAAACTAGATTGGAGTTTATATCCAATGTTCTCTTAGCTCAGGAGAAGAGGAAGTTCATGTCGAAAGAATAAAAGAAGAGAAGGGAAGCGAGGCACCTCTCGAGAAGCAAACAAAGAAATCATGGGAGCGCTGAGATGCACGCCCGGCATATACGTATGCATTCCTAGAGTGAGGGAGGGTGACATAGTGTGGTATGTGTATTAAGAAAGCACAGGGATTAATGGAACAGTTAATGAGAGCGGCCCCAGATCTATAATATTATTATTTTAATATAAAGGCTACGGCTTCACATACTATCACTCGAGAACAGTGATCCCGCCCTGCAATAACATCCCATACTAGTGAAGTCAAATATACATACATGCATCTGTACTGGGTTTAGCTAGTGATGCAGTATTCCCCAAAATGAATGGTATTTATTACTCCTAGACGCTATAGCGGTACCCTACCGCCTACAATGGCTGTCGAAATTATCTTACCAGGTGGCAAAGAACCCCGGTTTGTCTGTCAAAATCCCTAGTGATGGTTTGCTCTCTTGGGTGTACCTCTTTGTTTTACGATACCGATACCAATATGTAGTCCTTGCCTGTGGGTTCAAAGCTAGGTGCATTCTGGTGTTATACTTCCACTCAGCACTAGACCTCCACACACACGCCCCGATACTGGAGTCCCCAACACTGCTTCACCACTGTTGCCATCTTCTTAGCTCCCCGCCTAAGAGTAAAATCCGCTAGTAGGACATATACCATCAGTAACTCAATACCCAATTCCTAAGAAATAATGACACCAATGGCTAAGTCCTAGTTATCTTGCTGTATTTAAGTTTGGAGCCAAATAGATAAAAAGGCAGTAACAGCATACCGGATGAACATGAGAGGCACCCTGCCAAAGGAATTCTTAATTTAAGACCAGTAGTCACGAGGAGTTTGTCTGCTGGTTTACATATACATCTTCTCGGAAAGAAGACCAAGGTACACTGAGCAGGCCCTATGTTATTTCATCAGCAGCGCGACCCGCCCAAACCCAACATCAACTCTGTAGCATCTATTCTCTCATAAGTGAGAAGGGATCAAAGACAGTGTAGCATTCTAGGAAGCTGACCCGATCACAGGGGAGAAGCATGACCTTGAAAGGGGGGAAGGCGCATGTATATTAAGTAGATGGCTGTCAGAATTCTATTCTCGCATTCTAGAAAATTCTATAAGAAGGGTATCAGCACAGCAAGGGAAATGGGAATCTAGCATTGACAAAGGACTAGCTGGAAGTATTTGTTCATCTCTGGGGTAACTTTCAGGTAGCAAAAGATCTTGTCAAGTACATAGAGGGGCCGGTGGATATAAAATAGATATTTTCTACTTAGATGCGAGCGAACGAAGGGATCCCCACCATAGGTGAGCGTCAGAAGCAAAAATATGGCTCCGAGAAATAGGTTTATAAATACCGGTCACTATTCATTAGCGGTAACTATTCAGACTTGACTTTCCCTAGAAAGCAGTGCCCCCCCAGGGCGATCAATGGAGAAAAGCGGATCTGATGGTAAGATATCATCCTCACAGATTGGCTTAGCAGTTTTGGTGCAAGAGAGCCTCTGTAGACTTCGGAGATCGCAGCTACCCTCCAAATTAAAGGGGAACAAAATTATTCCTCTGTGTATAACTTTTTTCCCCTTTTTTTTCATTCTGCTACCCTGCCAATCGCAGACCTAACCCATGTAAAATGGTGCGGTCTAGAGTCAGGTTCTGGCACCTTGTGGAGGTCCAGATATACAAAATCTTATGGTATTCAATAACCGCAGCGGGAATATCTACCATGTAGAAAGATAGGCTTAACTATGGGCAAGATAAGATTTGGATTGGGTCACGACTACCCGTGAACAGTTAAAGGCCTCCAGGAGTTACATATCCGAGAAGCAACGAAATATCTGAAAAACTCCCCTTCACCCTCCGTCACTCGTGTTCCAGGCCCAATGTCAATACAAGGAATAACCTCACTACAGCGGTACGTCTATGAAAAGTTTTCCCCTACCCGTAATTGTTTTCTTCCTTTCTATCCCTTCTCCACCTCATCCCTCGCTTCCTACTCTTCTCCTTCCTCGTACCCCCCTTTCCTAACTCAACACAATTAATCGTGTTCTTCACCGCTAAATATAATATAAACTTTGTGTCTTCACCTGAGCCGTTTCACTCGGCTGCGTAAAAACCCCATCGCCGATCATTACCCCCCACACCCATTATTTTCAATGGCCAAACTTCCCAACCAAATAAAATACTACACAATCTCTACCAATTCTAACATTTGTAGAACCTCGGTAAGAAATTGCGCCCTCCGGGGCTTATCAGAGCTAAACCTAGCAACCAAGGAGTTCGCAAATCACGCACATGGTGTCTCCTTGCTAAAGCCAAAGGTCAGTGGACATGAGGCCAACCGAAACCTCCCTTTTCCGACAAATTTGCTAGCCCCCATCCAGGGACATCAGGCTGTCGGCGATGAGTAACCCATATTCGAATATTTAGAGGAGTTTCAGAGGCACCTTTTCTTCCCATGGTATGGTTCCGGCTCTATACACAACGCCTCGATCGATGCAACGTGGGGCGCCTTGTCATAGAATTAGTTGTGAAGAAAACCAGTAGATGTTCAAGGTATGACAGCAGGACAGTTTTTTTTGTTTCTTATTCTATCTTCGTTAGGTTAAAGGCTCAATTGCACCTGTTTCTGAGCCGACATTATGCCAAGGCGTTCCCCGCTGTATCAATCAAGGTGCTGTATAGAGGGGCCGAAAAAGCCCGAACTATAAATTGAAAATCGGAAACTACCCGTTCTGAATCAGGGCCAATGCGATCGGGAGATCAGCATATCTGGAAAGAGAGAGGATTCTGGGTCATACAGTACTCCAGGACCAGATTCCTTGAGAAATAAACATCATTTCTTATTATCATAGGTTCTATTTTTGCTCTGTCCTCATACTAATTTATCAAGACCTGGTCCCTCTGGTTGCGTTCCGGGTTTCTGCCGGTTATTTGGTGACGGGTTATCTGAGCAGGGATACCCCCGTTTCCTGTTTTCACTGAGCCACCAAAGTACGATAAACAAGACATTGTGGCCAAGTGGTTAAGGCAACAGACAAGAAATCTGTTTCGTTTCCGAGCACAGGTTCAAATCTTGCTAATGTTTTGCGCTTCAATTTTTATTTTCGCATCTAACGAGGAGGCTTTGGATCTCAAGACTGTCCCTACCAGTGACACAGTTACCTGGATGCGGACCCAGAGACCTCCACCCTTTAAAGCTCCACACACCAGCTACCTGCCATTTCTCTCTAGAATTCTAACAATTCTTTTAGGACCACATGGAGCGTTTTTGACACAGCCCAGCCTTCAAATATCTTCGAATTGAGCCGGAAGATCACTACTTCCCTCCCACCGGACCTGTGATTATTAGCCTAGAATATTCACCATGGGCTATAAACTGACCTGGGCCTTTAAAGCTTCTTATCCCTCCAAAATCTCGTGAAAACACAGCCGAGATCATGTTCGAGACCTTCAATTGTGCCGGATTATATATTTCTTTGCAGGCCGATCCAAGGACACCCCTAGAGCAACCACCCCTCGGCTCGGAGCAATTCCAACAACCACATCCATGGATCATCCCATCCGGCATGGTCCGTCAGATCCTCAGAGCCCTCAATTCACCAGCACCAAAACCCCTAGCCACCCTTCACCCCACGATCCTCTCTGCGGGTGTTTTCTCGATAAAGCTTGTCTACCGACGACGCAGCACGCCCGCGCCCCGAATGCATATACTCCTTCCCTCCAATAGCCCTGCTTTAAAGGCAAAGTGGAAAGCGGCATTGACTCAAAAATCACAGTGCAAACGAACTTCCCGGCGCGCCTGAAGAGGAACACTTGATTGGGTTTGTAACGACAGGGGATTGCAACCTTGTGGAAGGGGAGGGGAGAGGTGTTGGAGCACTTTCGTGGCAAAAAGTGTTTGCTAGAGGAAGAAAGTGGGTGAGATGGTTGAGAAGGCTTGTATTGTTAGAGACGTGGGGAGTGGCATTGGGAGGTTGGCCTATTGGGAAAATTATTGACTAGCTGGGCTTTAGTGAGCTAATAAGGTACTACCGGGGATAGTTGGGGTCACCCTTCGTGCTTTTACGCTACTAGAGAGTATTTCGATGTCGGTTAGAATGATATAAAAAGCACGCTACAGTACTGGCACATACACCCACGTCCATAATGTTCTCATACCCCTTCATGCGCCTCAATAACATACCCACCAAAGGCATCAGCAGGCCAGGACAGCAAGAGCCGTTTTAACTGTTGTGAGATATGACATTGTAAACTCTCACCACAATTTGTTTTACTGAATAATGGAAAGAGATGGTAAGCGAACTGTATCCAAGAACTGATAGTGCCTAGAAGGGTGTGAGAACCTTGTGGGCTCACTCGTAGATCGTACAGTGCCTCGCACTAGAGTAAACTAAGTTAAATCAGACCGGAAAAAAGACCAATTTTGCCCCCTTCCACCTGACTACCATACGAGCCCTAAGGCACCCACCCAATACATCCACAAAACACCGAGGCCCGCCAACACCAAATCCTGCCCCCCCAGCCCCCAGAGAAACTTCGGGATCAGCATCACCAACCTCTACGAGAACCTGGAGGCACATGAAAATCCGAGAAGGGCCTAAGTGAGGACTCTCTCCCATACACAACCAAGAGATAAAGAGGAAAAAAGTGGAGAGAAGAGTGAGGCATCTTTTCCTTTTCCCTACTGCACTCAACTCCCAGACTCCCAAATTCATCTTTCTCTAGAGTTGAACGAATAGACGAGCACATCATTCAATAAACTTACGCCTCTTTTTTGCTTGGCTCGTATTACGATGCAGTACATCAGACGTGGACACTCTCAGCCCTCATGTTTCTCAGCCCATGATGCATAAGTTACTGTAAACAAGGCTATCCGAGTGACGGGCAATGAACCCCCATCCAACCAAATCACAGGAAGCCATTTTACAACGGCACCTTCCTTCTCCTCCTCCGGTCTATCCAAAGGCAACTCTTCTAACCCCGTTCATTCGGTCCTTCGCTCGTGAAGGCAAAACTGGCTTGTTGATGACGGGAGGCAACACCAGCAATCACTCGATCACAAGCTAATATTATCTTATCTCATAAATTGTGTTGCCAAGGTTTTTTGTGGACCGTACAGAGTTGGGCCAGATGTGCTTTGGCGGGTTTATTTTTGTCTCGGTCGGCGGATGGGGGGACGTTTATTGTGTTGGAGTTCACCGGCTAGATTCAAGTACAGTATTGGGGTAGTACAGCTATCTTGCCTTTGTTTATAGTTTGGTGGTGGTTAGTGGGTATCATTCCGACCAAGACTTGGTGGATATTAGTGGGGGGTTCGGGAAATTTTTTTGGAGCGGTGTGGGGGATCGGTTAAAATTTAATATTGGTGCCTCTCGAGTCATGGGTGTGCTGGGCGGATTTGTGGTTTGCGACTCCACGTATCGTATAGTGGGGGTGAGGTTTGCCTTGTGCGGGAGGCGGAGGGGGGGGTGAAGGGGAGGTGAGGTGAGGTGAGTGTTTTTTGAGGGGTTTGTTCCCCTTGTCGTATGGTTGTATTATAGCACGATGAGGGTTTGCGGTGCCGGTAGTATTAGCTAAGCTAGGGAAGTCTAGATAACCTCACTACAGTAGGGGCTACAGTGCGGGTATGGTGCTTGTAGGGGGCCAGCACGGTAGCAATAGACGCAGAGGGGATCAACTGTCGGGATGAAGGAGGGGGGATGACGCCGCAATCCCTGTTGAGACCGTTGCAATAGCTAGCTTTAGTATGGTACTGGTATATTCGTACACCATTCACTCTGCACAGAGCTCTACTGTACTGTCTAACGGTTTCAATGTGACGATACCAGATGTTGTCCTAATTGGGCCATAGACCCCGGTCCAAGCCACCGTGATTTGCATGACGGTGGAGACCATAATAGCTTAGATGATAGAGGACTAGGCTAGGCCTTTGGTCAATGCCCATGGAAGCAGAAGCGACCAATGAGCTTTTGTGATGCGTGACCGTTACATCCATGGTGCTTGAGCATGGAGAGGGAGAGTAAATGCACTGTGCCGGTATTATGATAAAGCGAGCCTTACATATAGGGAATTTTTCTTATGCCACCGTGTTTGCGCTCAAAAGAAAGGGAGGGGGATGTTCGCTTGTACTGCAAGAGAATCAAGGAGTGCTAGATTTGTTCATTAATTGCTTACGAGTAAGGTTTCGAACCAGGGGGGATGATTTACCGGTACTGTGCACCCGAGTGCCACTACTAACAATCCACTTTGAGGTGATTGGCAAGAATTAGCCCATCCCAAATAGCTTTAGCTTGACAAGTTGAAAGAATTGCCAATACTGGTTACCGTAATGAGATCTAACACATCTGAGGACTGATTTTATACTGCGTCCAAAAATAGTTAGGCCTTCTGGGGAGCTAGTCTCCGAGCCCGCAGGGGACGGCATGGGATGGCCGGAGACGGCGGGGGAAGGCCGGGGACGGGTGAGGACGGCAGGGGACGGTGGGGGATGTTGTAATATACAATCGGAATATATGAACGGAACTCGGATGAAGAACTGATAATAAAAAGTGGTGAAGATCTCTTATTGTGACAACACTCCTCAATCAAACAATAAGAAAGACATAGCTCAGCTATATAATACAGCAGTTGAGTCCAGCCATTACCACCGCATTCCCTCAACCAGGAAAAACAAAGCCCATCAAAGAAGTATCCTGAAAGGAACAAAAGGAACAATAAAAGGACACACAATAGGCTTCCAAGTCAACCAGTAACGAGTAATGAAAACATAAAGAGCTGAAAGAAACATTTGAGAGGAGAAAGACACCATATTTGAGAGGAGCAGAAAACCATATACCAACAGGGGACGGCTGGGGAAGACACGAGTGATGTCTCATGATGTGAAAAGAATTCGTTCGCAGGTGCATGATTTCAGCTTAGCTAGTACAGGAAGTCCAAGGGCTGGGACTATAGTCCCCTATAGTCCGCCTGGTCCTCACCTCCCCGGGCATAGTCAGTCCTAGCACCCCCAAAGAGACAAATCTTCCCGCCATATCCTCATCCTGTCTTGCGGTTTCGACTCCCACTAAAATATGCTTGATTCCAACATTAAGCTACTCAGTTCCCATGATGGTCTGCAAGTCACGTGACACTTGTTGGCGTTGGCTGTCCGAGTCGAACACTTGTAGTTCCCGCAGCACATATCCAAGCTCATCGTGGTTTGCTACATTTGATACTAAAATATCAGCATCAAATACACTAAGTAAGCTCATCTCACTTAGCAAAGATCTGTCTTAGTTGTTGCAAGGACCAGCAGCCGTCGACCTGGTGGTGGTTGTTTGCGAAGTAATATAAGTATCGTCCGGAGAATTGGGTTAGAGAAGCGGGGTCCAGTGTTCCCAAGCATCCAGTCCGTCCTTCTTCGGGTCCGGACGGGACAGATGGCAGTGCCCGAGAGGGCGCCCGGGACGGACGGGTATCTTGGCGTCCATCCAGACGAACTGCCCGGGACGGACTGGCGGGGCCTGCAGGTGTCTCATGTAGCGCAACTTGCCGGGTAATTCCGGATGACGGGCGGGCCCTGCAGGGAATTGACGTGCCGTACAGGTAATTGGCGAGGACTGCAGAAGACGGGCGAGGACTGCAGAAGACCAATGAGGACTGCAGATGGCGGGTGAGGACTGCAGGTACGGTTCGGGAGCTATCGATCCGGCGAGGACTGTAGGGCCCTACAATCACCCTCTTCGACGGTTGCCCCCCCCAAAGGACGGACGCTCTTGCAATACAGCTTGAGACACACGCCCGGGACTGCAGTCCTGGCGGCGCCTACAGGGCGGACGGGGCGCTTGGGAACACTGGCGGGGTCCCATAGGAACATATTCGATGATTCCCTCGATATTGTCGATTATGATAAGATTCAGCCGAGACTTATAAGCATCGGCGAAGACTGGTTAGGTAGGTGACCTTGCTTATTTCGCCAAATCCAACCATCGCTTCGGGGGACAAAACTTTGATGAACGGGAACTCGCTCGCCTTCGCGATTGCGGCGGCCAATGCGGTTCTGCCAGCTCCAGGAGGTCCATGTATTACAACCGACAAGAGTGGGGTCCTCTCGGACCTCCTGACGTTTTCAACATACAAGCGACCTTCCGCAAGAATGGAGTTAATACTGTGCGAATAGCAGATGATACCGCCCTAGAGTGCTGTTTAAGCTCTTCTTCGGAAACTCCAAAGGCTGGGTGAACTTCCTTGAGGGCATTAGGAAAGTCTTGGCGACAAACCTTGATGCTCTCAAGGTCCTCCGATATCCCGGCAATCGTTCCAACCTATCAATTGATTAGGAACCAGTTACTTCAAACTGAACGGAATTCGTACCTCCACATAGATTGAATGCAAAACCGCTTGCGCTGTCAAACAACCCACCAATTTCTGCTCCTGAAAAGTTCTGTCTTAGCGGCTAGCTCCCGAATATCAACATCGGGATCCAGAACACTGTTTTGTTTCATCCTGTGCGTGTGAATCTCCAGGACTTGGTTACGGCAGTGCTCGTCAGGGAGGGAAATCTCCACATGCACTTCAAGACGGCCTGGGCGCAGAAGAGCTTTATCGATCATGTCCATACTGTTTGTCATGCCAATAATCAGGATATTGTTCAATTGGTTGACGCCGTCGAGCTGAGGTATGACTCTTGTCAGCGAACATGATTGAAAGAGGTGACATTGAATATACCCCAGAGAGTAGCTGATTCACAACAGATTCACGAATCCCGGTTCCATTATTTGTACTTCACCTTTGCGCATCCAGCTCATCGAATATGATAATATGTAACTCGCTCTCGTCTCCCTTTTCCTTATCCTCCTCTTCCGCATCCGCAAACAACATTCTGATGTTTCTTCTGATTGACCAACAAATTTGTTCAAGGTTTCCGGACCGCTAACGACTTTGGGTTCCATCGCATTCAACATCCTACCAATCCGTCTAGTGATCAAAGTTTTACCTGTACCAAGAGGTCCGAAAAGTAGAATACCCTTCACGTGTTGGATTCCGAGTTTTTCCACAAGCCCTGGCGGGAGAATACGGGAGGCAAAGGCTCTACGAAAGATCTGCGAGAACTCTGTATCAAGACCTCCAATACCCATATCTTCGAATTTAAAGTTGGGCTGTATGATAGCATTAGCTGCTGGTCGCCTAGTGGAACCCGCGATCTCGATCGGGAATTTTGCATCCTTGTGGAACGTGATGTAGGCATGGGTAAGGATGCCTTAGTCGGCAGGATCAGAGGCTGTGGGCACGCCGGATAGCAAAGTCAACTTTGCGTCAGAGAGCTTGAATATTTGGAGAGTTTTGACCACAATCAAAACTTTGATATTCCGGATGTCCATAATGGTTCGCTGCCCCGGTGCAAAGACTTGATTTTGAAAACTCTAGTGAAAAAAAGGTAAGCTTGGTTAAACTATTAGAAAACTCAACCGTGAGAGTGGGGAGGGATGGAAAGGGATAGAGGAAACATATGTCAAAAAGGAACAAGTCGTACCGAAATAATAAAAAGACTAGCAAGGTCGTCCTGGTCATAACGCTCACCACTCATCTTCGTAGACGCAAACCCAATCTCCAAAGCCAAGCTTCCTAGGTAAGGCGCTCTCCCGTGAGCGAAAGGATCAAAAGGGGTAATATTAATACTATGAGACAAACTCCACTGAACCCAATCTCTATGAGCAGAAGAGAATCCGGCATGGCCAGAGCCAATAGCATCGGTAGGCCGGACTGTTAAAATATATTTGTCGTCAGAGAGGACGTATTGCCAGGTCGGAAAATCTCCTCGAAAAACTGCGACGCTGTTAAGGCGGAGGTTCCCTTGTAGTTGGTTTTGAACGTTCCCAGGGTTGTGCTGCGTAGGGGGCAATTTTCTTAGGGCCTGTTTGGCTACAGCGGTTCCGTTCCGTTCTCTGATATCATATGGTTCGTGCGGACCAAGACCTGCACGAGGCTGAAAAATAAGTGTTACGTGGCTAATTAGCTTTAAATCTTAGGGCTTGTCTCTACAAGTCCTAAAATATGGTAACAGGTTTGTCTTTCAAGGGCTGATGACCAGGTTCACTATATGAACAGTGGCTGTGATCCTTGTCTTACCACTCAAAAATTTCCGCCCTTAACGACCATACCCGAGTACACCACTATGAAGCACTCCCGGGCCAATTAACGATCCGGATAGGGCCATTCGTACCGCATGCAAGAGATAAGCCCCAGGTGCCATCTCCCATACACCTTCATACAAAAATATATGAAATCTGAGACGGTAGCACTTTCCCAGACCTCCACGAGCTCACTGGAATCACACATTAAACAAACCTCTATCTTTCTATCATATCATATCATACCATAACGACGGTCTCACCAATCCCCCAACCCCATTCCCACTTTACCAGCAACCCACCTTTTCGATTACTAATTAACACACTCTAACCCGATCACTCTCCCTCCCCCCCCTCCTAATCCTTAACATCACAAAGCCAGAATGTTAAAAATCAAAATCACCTCTTAATATCCAATAGCTATTCCCAAGCCCGCGCCCACCAAACAAGCTTTTAAAACCAAAACCAGGAGGCGCCAATTATACCCCCCCTACCAGAATCTAAAGACAAGATCTAAATAAGTAAGTGTCCGAGACATCATTACCCCGCTTCCCCCCCCAATCATCCCCTTCCCTCCTTCCAAAAGCCCAGCTCCCCCCTCCCCTTCCCCCAATTGGCGGCCAGATACCGCAACGATGGATTCAAGGCCAGAAAGCCCGATACTAACCCACCGCCCAACAAAAAAACAAGCTTTAGAAAAAAAACAAAGGAGAGAAAAGATCCCCCACCCATCCACCCCTGCACCTTTCCCTCCTCATCCCCGCATCATTGACGGTCACAACCCCTCACTCGCTCCACCCAACCACCGCCAAGCACTTTCAAAAAAAACAAAAGAACCCAAATGACGTAACGCGCACAGACCACCACCACCACCACCACCACCAACCCTCACCGTGAATAAAAATACCCAACCGGTAATGGTAAGTTATCATAAATCCCCCCCCCACACCCCCCCCATTCAGACATACCCGAAACTAAACTAACCAGCTAACCCCTGTTTTAAAAACTCATGGTGCTGTGATAACATGGGGTTAATCCGGACGGATTCTGGGTAACCTACCGGTGCGGGTCTGTAGTGCTTCGAATCCGCCGGTAACTTATCATGATGTAAGGCTACTACTGTGGTGGCGGTCTTTTGTTTTGTTTTTGTTTTTTGTTTTTTGTTTCGCTTTTGTTTTGTTTGTCTTGTCGGGATTTTGTCATAATATAATATTATCGTACTCGAGTACAGGTAGAATCGCGAATGAGGAGTGCGCGGGTTGCTCTGGGTATGATTGTATGATATTGTATTGAAATTTCGCATCCACTTCCATTATGTCGCGAGATTGTGTTAGCACTGTGTTTGCTCGCGCTCGGCCGCTTAAGCACTAGTGTATGATAGACCAGATGCGCACTATTCCCTGTTTATTCCCCCCCCTCTTCTCTTTTTTTACAGCATGGCTGGCTGTGCTGTAGGGTGATATACTAGTAATGCGTCCCCTTGCTTGGTGCATCAATTAATTCTGGTCTTCTCCAGTCCGTCCAAGGGCGGGGCCATCCCGATAGACTGGAGGTGCTGGCAGTTAGGTACTTTAGCAGCAGCTACACTCGCCCCTTGCCCAGTACTTGTACTCGAGTACTGTACGATAAAAACTAGAACAATTAACACCAGTGAGTCATCCAGAATTCCCCCCTTCGGACATAAGAGTATGATAGCATCACCGCGGAACAAAACCAGCCCTCAACCCTCCGCTAAGACAAATAAAAAGAAACATTATAGGGAACCTTACCAAGAGAGGCAACTCCAACGTCCTAGCGCGAGGTCCAATTCCCTATTCCGGTTCTTACAGCAGACAATTATCTGTCAATCAATTATTTCTTCGCCTCAATTCCCATTTCTCTTCTCACGATGTAATTGGGGTTGGCTGTCGGCCAATCGAGCAAGCAAAACAAGATATTTTTGTTCTTGTTATTTTTGGGGAAGAAACAAAACAAAGGTTTCAACAGTTGAGCTATGATGACCCTCGAGTTACCCTTCAATTTTTAACCTTACTGGCCTCTTACCCGCCTGCTGCCCCCTACCTCCCAGTTAGGCGAAGGGGTGGGAGGGGTTTGCTGGCGGCAGCAAGCAAGCAAGAACGCAAAGCTACATAAAAACCATACTACCCCTTTCACAAACCAATGGCAAACGAAAAGGGTTGCAAAAACAAAAAACAAATATAAATAAAAAAAGCTGACTAAATAGATAAATAAACTCTGGCTACAAAAAAATTGCGGAGGAATCGAATTGGATCAAGCTGGATTGAATTTTGAAGAGAGAAGAAAAAATGAAGCGGAAAAAAAGGTTTTTGTTTTGTGGAAGGAGAAAAGGAAATGAGGAAATGATAAAACCAACCCACCCATCCCAGCCGATACAATAGACAAGAGAGAGAGAACGAAAGATGGTAAGAACAGAAAGGTAAAAGGACAAAACAAAACCCATACCGAGACAGAATAGGAGAGGTAGGAACCCATTTTTGGCGATGAAACAAAGGTAAAAAAGAGTTAAAGATAACATATGGGTAACGGCCGACTAGCCAACACGAGATAGATAAGTAGATAGGAGGTAGCGAGGGGGTCCTTTTTTCAAGAGTGAACTGAAGCTAATTGAACAAAATGGATGGATAAATAGACGGGGCGAGGGTTAAGCGTGTAAAGAGATTTTATTTTTCTTCAATGCGACGGCCAGGTATCTCCTAGGCTATCATGATATCAGGGAAGTGTAAGAGGTTAAACTCTTTTTCTCTTCCCCTTAGCCTTATTCTTATTCAATCCCGCCAGACCACCTCCCGCAGCCTTCTTAGCCGCTGCCGCTGCAGCCTGCCGACCTCTCCGCGTCCCAGCCTCGTCCTCCGATATACACTCATCGGCGGGGATACCGGCATCCTTGCACCGCTGGCACGGGCGCTGTCGGTCGCAACCCTTCTTACTCTTCCTGCACCTCTGGCACCGGGGCTTGACAATTGGTTCCTCAATCCCCAGCTTGTTGTTATTGTCGTTGTGGAAGTACTGCGTGTGCAGCTTGTTCTCATCCACGGGTGTTGCCATCTGCTGACCGAACAGGGCCATTGGTGAGCGGGCGTTTGCCACCAGGTCGGTGCCCGTCATGATGTTTGAGCGCGCCTTGCTGCTTGCAACGGATGCCACGGATGGCTTCCGGCTGGCTGGTGGTGAGGCTGGAGAGATGGGCCAGTGGGGTTCCGATCGTGGCTTTGGCTTTGGTTTTGGTTTGCTCGATAGCGTTGGCTGCTGTCGCTTGGCTGCTTTCACCGTGCCCTTGGGATATTGTGGAAGCGGCACTGGCTGTGGCTGTGGCTTGGTTTTCACTGCTGCGCCTAACGTTGAGGGCACGGAAGATGGGACTGAGGATGCTTTCCTCCCGCGTAACGTCTTTAGTGGAATGTCATCCAAATCTTCTTCATCGTAGTCTCCATCGTCATCCTCCTCTTCCTCCTTGCCGACATAGGTCTCGTCAGCCTCGTCATCGAAGTGATCTTCAAAGTCTTCATCGTCAGTTACAGTATGATGGACCTCGTGGAAATATGACTCGTGTTTAACCCGTTGCTGTGGCTGTATTCCTTTCGGTGGCTGATACTGTGGAGGAGGCGGTGGTGGTGGATTTTGCTGTTGTTGTTGTTGCTGCTGCTGGTGCTGGTGCTGCTGGTGTTGGTGTTGGTGCTGCTGGTGCTGCTGATATTGTTGATGCTGTTGCTGCAGGTGTTGCTGTGGTGCTGGTGGTGGTGGAGGAGGTGGCGGTGGTGGTGCTGATTGCTGCTGTTGTGGCTGAGCCCGTGTTTCCATTGGGGGCAAACACTCATCGTCGCTGGGCACAGTGGAATCAAAACTGGGCAGTATCTCATCTAAACTTTTGTACTTTATGTGATTCCTCGGATAGATGATGGGGCTGCATTGCATCTCGTCGGGACCCCCAGGAGGCATATCAGGCAATTCAGCCGTATCACTTCTCCCATCGTCACCAAATTCACCACACTCCGATGAAAAGCTATCTTCCTCTCGCGTGGTCTCATCAAGGGTAGATGCAGTCGCTGAACCGCTGGGCAGTTCCCCTAAGCGCATTAGTTGCAGCGCAACGTCTTCATCCGAGATACAAGACGCGACAGTAGGGGCAGGTGTAGGTATGGTTGACCCATTGGTCCGAGCTTGCCCAAAAGTGGTTGCGGGTTGGCCACCGTTTGAAACGCTGAACCCATATGTAGATGGTGGTGTGGGGTGTGGATAGTTGATATTCCGGTTACCATAAGGAGTGGTCACTTGGGGTGGAGGATGAGAAGGGCTGGCTGATGACCCCGTGGAACCATCTTGTCTAGGAAGGGCCGGAGGCGGGAACAGAGGCAGCTCCTGGAAAAAATAATCCTAAGGTTAACAGAGATCAAACGCAAATGAAAACCAAGAGAATCATTTACATCAGATGAGAATTTTGGTCGCTTTCTCCTTGAGCCCTCAACAATATTGTCCAAACTGATATCTGCACTTGCCACTGGTTCAATCCTGCTTCGCAATTCCGATTCCGATTCCTCCTCTGGTAAGAACTGTTGAGGAGGCTGTTGCAGGTAATATCCTTGTGGGCAGCGCTCATCATAATGCTCCTCTTCTCCTCGGTGGGATGCTTGGCGCTTCATCCCCCTCGGGCGCCCACCTGCGCTGGCGCTTCTCCTCCCTCGCGCAGCGCTAGGGGACACACTCCTTCCACAGGAGAAGGAGCCTCGTAGCCCAGGCCCAGTATAAAACATGGCCTGCGGGTGTTGGGGATTATATTGTGGATATGAGGCAGGATTCTCTTCGACCCTTATGTCGACCGTCATATCATCGCTAAAGTTCTCATGTCTCAGGATCATGTACCTTCCCTCCGGGTCTTGGAACGACAAGCCATATTCATCCTGTAGTTTTATGCCAAACATATTCTTGACAGTGGTTGTAATGGAATCTGTGGTATCATGCGGATATATGTGAAGAGTCTTCGGTTCCGAGTTGCAGAACCTGAAATGAACATTCTTGCACTCAGTGCTCGGCGACAGTGACTGCGGCGTCCTTATTGAGCCGTTATTGTGATAAGGCGTTGATGTCGCCGAGTATTCGTAAGTACGGTTATTCATATTTGTTGGAGCAGCCTCTGATAAAAGAGCATTGACATTCATTGCGTTCCGTTGAATCCGAGAGACTCACGGCGGCAAGGTGAGAGGCCGAAGTGGACTCGTAGGGCCGCCCGGATAGTAGCGAACCTGAAAGTGTTGGGTAGATAGGGGATCAACGAAGCGATGTCTGTAGATGGCCCGGGTGCAAACAGTCAGCATATGAATGAACGAATGAGCGAACAGGATCAGATGTGCTGCATAAAAGAAAAGAAAAATATTTTAAATGTGGGGACGGGGGGAGTAATAGCCACAGTGGAGAAAAAGCGATCCACCGCTTGTTGATTTTCAACACAGTGTGAACCGTGAAATGTGCCAGCGACTGACGGACACATCGGCGAAAGCACTGAATAGATGGTGATGCCAAATGAGGGATAGGATAAGATGGCCCAAGTGATGGTAAGGGCAAAACAGATGCAGGGTGCGGTATACAGACCTTCGTTTTCGATCCCAATCACAAAGGTGCGCTCGGCGCTCGGAGTGCAGACGTCGGAGCTGTTAAAGTGACGGTTTGGTTCGGAGCGCAGAGTCGGGGTGAATGTATTCCAGAGTGAGCAGCGTAGTGGATCCGATGTTTGGCCAGGCAGTGGGGCTAGGGAGTGGTGAGATGGGGGTTGGAAGAGCGGGGTGATGGTAGCGCTCAAGAAGAATGAAGGATGGAAGCCAAGGGTAGTGTAGGAAGTAGCGTGATATCGTTAGTGACGATGGGATAGTCCAGACAGCAGGCGAAAGAACGGGGCAAGCTTTGAGCAGTCCGCTGCGCACAGGAGAATAGTGAAGGCGAGGAGATCAAGGAGATGGAGTCTGGGGAGATTTTGAAGAGGATAGTGGAACAGATGAATCGTTGTCGGATTGCACCGGTGGGGAAGCGATTGAAAGGGTGAGAGAGGGTTGGGGTGAGGGCAAGTGTGTGTGTGTGTGGGCGGGTGTGTATGGTGTGTGTGTGTAGTGAGTGGGAGAGAGGATGAGTTTCTGGACAGAAATCCGGAGGGGGGACGACGACAACGGCAACGACAACGGGCAGACAGAATATAGGTTCGAAAGAACGAAGCAAATGCAATATAGTCGACTGGCGAATAGAACAGAAATGCACAGTATGTAGTGAAGAGTGGAGTGTACCGGGGAGGGGGAGAGTTTAGATGGCAAAGGGCCAGCTAAACTAGAACAATCGGTGATGAAGGGAAGCCAGCCAAGAAACGAAAGGCGAATACAACAAGGTAGCTATATCTTTTAATATCAAGGTATAAATGGCACACAGTGATCAGGAATGAAGTTTGAGAAGGGGCGACCATGAAATGAGCAGGTATTGGGGGCAGAAGTTGAATCAACACAGAGCTAGGGAGGAGGAGGGAGAGCCAGATACTAGGCGACGGTAGGAGCGTGGAAGTTAGGGGTCTGGCTGTCGAAGTAAGAGAGTATGCAGAGGGCGTATGTATTACATGAAGTGTATGAGTGGAATAATGGTATGTAGCATGCAGCTTGTCAAGCAAGTAGTGAGGTAGTAAAGCAGTGGGCAGGAGCAGAGAAGAGCGCTTCGTGTTAGTTAAAACCGTGGTGGTGGTGGTGGTCCTCCTGGTGCGAGAAGCGGTGGAGATAACGGTTGCGGTTGGCCTGGAGCGGAAGCGCACTCCATCTATCGCTCGGTGTGCCTAGGTCTGGGTCTGTTCCGTGTCCGTGATATCACCGCAAGCACTACAGGAGTATCTCCCTCCAAGTCTGGGGGAAAGGCGCGATATTCTATCTCCAGCGACGACGACGGCAGGCCAGGCGGCTTGTTGTAGTTTCCACAGTTGCCATATATTAATGGACTCTACAAGCTAAAGAGAAGTGTAGGCACCACATCCATGTATCCAGCTTCCCTTCTTCTCCTTTCACACATCCATTATCACTCTCCCACGGTTCTTCGTTACAGGATCTCTATGGATAGGGTAGTCCTTCTTCTTCCTCTCTCTCTCCCTCCCCCAGAGCAAGCAAGAGCATGCAAAGTCAAGGGTGTGTGCGAGCGTACGAGTTGCGTCCAACAACGCAGACATTTCGCCCACCGGAGCTAGGAATCACCTTACCAATACTGTAATTCCTTCCCTCCAAGACCTCTCCGACGCTCCGACTCTCATGGGGGAAGGGGGGGAGGGAGGGACGTGCGAACGGTCCAGAGCTAGCAAGAAAGAAGCTACAGTCTGGGAAGGAAAAGGGTATTCAAACGAACATTACCGGTATGGCACAAGTACCGCCGCCACTGCTCACCCAGGCCATACAGCACCGCACGATCCAAAGTCGCCCACGGCATCTCTCAGTCTCTCGTTCGCTCGAACTAGAACTCTTTCCTCTCCTCCTCCCCTCCATACAATCCCAGTAAACCCGGGTGCGCGAAACCACCTCCACAAAACACTTGCGCTCCTCACATAAGGAGAAAAAGAAATTAAAAAAATACGAAATAACGGAAAAACTTGATAAAATTGGAAATTTAAAATGGAGTCACGTAGCCAGGGTGTTTTCATGTATTTTTATACTTTATTTTTCAAGGCCCGAATATAATCGCACGATACCACCACTGTTACAGACGTACAGAACCCCACCGCCGCCGCCTTAGGGCCATGTACCTCAACTGTATGTACGAGTATCATACAAACCGCCGCTCCCAAAGAGACCTCTACACCCGGATTGTGGATCGCCAACCCTCGTCACCTTTAACCATTGGCGCACTGCTAAACAGCAGTCTCGCTACGAATCTTTGGCCACGGGGGGGAATGGCGCTCTCTCTCTCTCTCTCTCTCACCAATCTACCCCTTCCTTTACTTCCCCTCTTGAAATGGAGGAGCAATGGGTTGGTGGGGAATGGGGCGAAAACAGGAAACGACACCTCTGTGGACACTGGGTACCGGCACCGCTGTTTTTCTATATTGATAGACTCGATAAGAAGGGCGCGCGAGATAATATCGCAGCAGAAAAAAAATTATAATATCACTTTTTTTTTTTTGCATTTTTGCATTTTTGCCTTTTTTTCGAAAAGTATTGATCGCTTATGTAGATCGAGCGATTCGTCAATCCCCAAACTCATCAGCAAGATGCCGATAACGCATCCGTCGGAATGAAATGGCAATTGGACTATCCTCAGCACAAACTTCAACCAGAGAGGTATGCGAGCGCTTGTAGAGAGACGGGCAGGAGATAGTTCTAACCTAGAATGAGAGAATGGTTATATTCTTAATCATGTTCGATCGGTAAACTGCGACGAGTATACCTTCACGAAGCGCCTGATTGAAAGAGAGAAGAATAGAAAAAGGAAAGAAAAAATAATCGAAGGCCAAGGAAAAACTGGGCGCTGGAACGTCCTGTTCCGGCCCACGTGACCGCGCGTATAGTGGTTTTCCCAAAACGCGTCGCAAATTGATCGAAAATCGGTCTGGGAGACGCGACGGCTGGGCGAACTTACCTGGATACGGGATGGTTGTGCCAACGGCTGGTCTTGGCAAGACGACGCCCTCGGCATGGGTCGCCAGGGTGGGAAACAAATTAGATGTATCATATGCAAACTACCGAAATACATGCAATAAGGATTAAATAAAAATTGAGTGGATATTGGAACTGCAGGGAACAGCAAATAAGATTTATTTAACAAAGTAGAACTTGTATAACTTTAGCTACCTGTACTGTATTTAACGTTGCCTCCCGTTAACTACAGGTGCTTCAGACAAGCGTCTTCATCAAGCGTCGTGAATGACAGTCGAGAGAACTGTTCTAAAAGAGAAGGGAGGACACTTATTTTTTGTGTGCGAAACGTTCAACGCCTGAATTTGGACCGCCCCCCTCTCTCTCATTCTTTCTCTCATCCAAGGAAGCTTGGTGGTTGTGCTTACGGGAACTACCGAAATAAGAAGGCTGAGTAGGCCAGTCACAGGGTATGGCGGAAACGAATCTCTCTTTGGGCGCTGGGTCAGTGGGCTTTGTTTCGAGGAGTGAGCGGCGATGCGTTGAAACAGGAATGTATCACTGCGCTCTTCAGTGCTATACCGCTCTCTATAAACCTTCCTGTCCACTGTCATCTTTGAATCGCGTTTCTCAGATAGGTATCACCCTCATCTAATGTGGCCAACAGAACTCGTATCATAACCCCGAGGGATCACAAGGATCAACAACCAGAGATGTGTTGCATCGAATCCCCAACGCCGGCACCCCGTACCATGAACTTGGAATCCAGTTGCCGGTACTCCTGGCAACTTACCGTGCGGCAAGAAAGATTTCGTCGGGAACGGCGCCACCAAAGCAACGGCAAGAAGAAGAAAAAGTACACAGTCCGGGTCTCGCGACGGCTTCGCGACAGGACACTATAAGACAAGGTCTCAACCCACCTGCGCCGAGGGCTGAAAGGAATTGGATTACATACACATTCACAAGAAATGTATGAAATGCATGGTATCAGCAGAGCGTCCCGTATTACACAGGGTTAGCACGCACGGACTCCAAAGCATGCTTACAGTGAATGGCCCTTCCACATCTGGGGGGCTATTTTACTTTTCTTTTCATTCCGGGAGTGGGAAATACTCGCACAGTGCAAGCGCATTGAATTGAAGACCGCAAAGGTGGGAAAAATGGCAAGTGCTTGCACAAATCAATGTTGGCAGCGGCGGAGGGGATGCAAGGTAGGAGGATGCCAGGTGGGTTAACTCAGTCTTCCCAAGACAAAGGCTGTGCTGCGCTCTGCTCTAATCATACATTTAGTACCGGTGCGGTAATACAGTTGCCAAACGGTAGGCTACAGGCACCAAGGTAAAGGGTAAATAAATAAATAATAACAACAACATTATTATTACGATAATAGATAACCAAGTGGGTGAGAAGCGCATGACTATGTGATCTCCGTGCATCCCTTTTTTCATCCCAGCCGGCCACTACAGCGCCGCAGATATCACCAAGGGGGGGCATGCGATGTGTCTCTATTGGATAGCGGGCTCGGATTAGAAGTGGTTCGTGAAGTATAAAGAGTGGTGTTGATGATTTTTGCCCTTCAAGTTTCCCTAGGTTGTTTCGTGTCGGCAGCCACAATTGGTTCGCGTGTGGCCCAATGAATGCAGCGAATTTCTCGAGTGATGCGACATGAAGACTAAAATCCCGTGTAAATGCAGGCGCGCCGCCTCCGTTGCGGTTTGGTGGGGATGGCACGGGTTTGCTTGTTGCCGTCGGACCAAAGCAGCAATGGTTGCTGCCAAGCCATTGGTTGCCTTCATGGAGCCAACTTCTTTCGTTGCCTCGACAACCAGGCATTACGCGAAGAAGGCCTCGACCAACTCAAAACGCCAAAACATCAACCTTCTTCTCCTCTTCCTCCACCACTCTGGTTTCCTCTTTTCTTCATTCACAACAATCTTCCCTCTCTTTTCTTTTCACTTTGACCGCTCTCTCCCTTTCTACTGAGATATTTAAGTAGACGGTGGATTCCTCCAACTTTCAAGTTGTTTCTTCCTTTGCCCTTTGCCTACCTACTAACCCGTCGCTGCCCTCCGCCAAACTCGCGAAGGCAGTATAGTATAGCTTGTCTATCAGGTAGACACATTGATCGAATCAGCGATCTATTGATCGGATTGCGACATTGATATTATTTTCACTAACTTTGACAGAAAAATGGATGCTAAAGTAAGTAAATTTTCCTTTTCATCATACCTACTACGGTATGTGCTGTATGGCTGTATTTGCAACCTGAAACGCACATTCATCTCCACAACCTTAGCCCCATAGAAAAGCTTGCATAACCACCCCTCTCTCTCCCCTCTCAGATGCATCCACCTACTCGCATCCAATAACACACATCCACAACTCGATCTGGGGAAAAAAATATTTTTCTTGCTGACACAACGCGTTTTTCCCCGTCTCTTCTCCTATAGCCACAACGTCCCTCTCGCGCCATTCGCCGTCAGGACGAGAACGCAAACCGTCCTATAATCCACAACAAGTCTGCCAGCAACGTCTCTTCAGCCGCCGCCAACGCTGCTTTGGGGAACATGGAATCGCAGCAACCCACTGGACTCGGCCTCAGAGCCGCTGCCCGAAGGACCGCGTTCGGCGACGTCAGCAATACAAGCAAAGGCAACAATGTTACTACCTCTGGCAAGGAAGGTAGCAAGGGTGGTGTCATTGTCGTTCAGGATAAGGGTCAGAAAACTACTGGCGCGATCTCGAAACCAGCTCAGCGAGCCCAAGGACTCAAGCCAGCTTCTTCGATCGCTACCCAGACTTCGGTCTCGTCTCAACACGTTGTTCCATCAAGGAACTTGGTCCGTAAGACTGCGGTTTACCAGGATAACAAGCGCCCGAGCCCGAAGAGGACTAGTCCCAAGCGAACCAGTCCAAAGGTTTCGCGAGACGCGATCGTTAAGAAGGAATCGCAACAATTCGGTAGACAAGCCACTCGGCCCCGTAGCAAGAGCCGTGCATCTAGGCCTCTGTCGGGCCTTTTGAGGATAAAGCAACATCAAGCTAAGGGCGAATCTCCTGTCTATTCAGACCAAGCGTCTCACTCCTACTCCGATAGGTACTTGGATGAAGATCAAGAGAGCACCGCAGCTGAAGCTGAGGATGATGATGACGAAGACGCTTCAGAGGATGAGGCTCCGGGTGGTGTTAAGACTGCTGAAGGCCAACTCGAGGTTATCTCAGACTATGAGAGTGACGAAGGAGATGATGACGAGACTGAATACAACGGTGCAAGAGTGCGTCCCGGAGATAATACTACTGGGGTTACCACGCAAATTCTTGTGCCCAAGATCACATCTCAGACTAGAAGGGAGTTGAGCAAGGTTCAGCAGGAGTTCTTTGACGACGAGGACGAAGGTGATATTTCTATGGTCGCAGAGTATGGTGATGATATCTTTGAATATATGCGTGAGCTTGAGGTCAGTACCATATTACACCATTGGCTGCGCTAGAATTTCACTTACAGCTTATACTGTGATGTAGGCAAAGATGTTGCCAAACGCCCACTACATGGATCATCAATCCGAGATCCAGTGGTCAATGCGCGCGATTCTCATGGACTGGCTCGTCCAGGTTCATACTCGGTTTAACCTTCTCCCCGAGACTCTCTTCCTCACCTCCAACTATATCGATCGTTTCCTCTCGGCCAAAGTTGTCTCCCTCGGAAAGCTTCAACTTGTCGGGGCTACAGCGCTGTTTGTCGCCGCCAAGTATGAGGAGATCAACTGCCCGTCTGTTCACGAGATTGTGTACATGGTCGACAATGGTTATACCGCAGAAGAGATTCTCAAGGCGGAGAGATTTATGCTTTCGATGTTGCACTATGAACTTGGTTGGCCCGGGCCGATGAGCTTCTTGAGAAGAATCAGCAAGGCCGACGATTATGATCTTGAGACCAGAACGCTGGCAAAGTATTTCTTGGAGATCACTGTCATGGATGAGAGGTTCGTTGGGAGCCCTCCAAGCTTTCTCGCTGCGGGAGCGCACTGTCTCGCCAGACATATGTTGAAAAAGGGAGAATGGGTAAGTTTATTCCTTTTGCTTCCAGTTTATCGTTTTGTTGCACTTTTTCTGTTTTTTCTTTTCTACCTTTCTTTTTTTATCGCAACGCTTCAGTTGGTTCACGTACCCCTGTCTGTCATCCACCCGTTTTCCAGGGGCCATCCCTTCCCCCGAATGGCCAGCACATACTTGCGCCAAAACGGCTTTTTTCTTCTTCCTTTTCCAATGTCTTCCACTCGATTCCTTGTTCAACCTTCCCTTTTCCCTTTTTCTTTTTTTTTCTTTTTCCCCAATCTTCTCGTTTTGTTTCGAAACTGCTCTTACCCTAACCACGGAATCACATGACCGACATCGGCTAATCACAATGTTTAAAACAGACATCTGCACACACCTTCTATTCGGGTTACACTGCGTCCCAGCTGGAGCCGTTGATCCATACCCTTGTCGAGTGCTGCGAGAACCCGAAGACTCACCACGGCGCAGTATACGATAAGTTTGCCGATCGCCGCTACAAACGTGCCAGCTTGTATGTTGAGAACTGGATGAAGACTGAGGTGGCTGAAGAGAGTGACGATGAGTAAAATAGTTCATGGTCAGGAGGTCGGGGACTATGGTATGCGGTGGTGATGAGGCTGGTTGTGGTGGTGGTGGGGGAGGTGAAAGAGGGGTAGCTTGAAAAAAACGAGGGGAGCGCACGAGGGGTAGGAAGTGAGGGGATATGGGGGGCTGTTACAGTATGAGATGGATGGATTATTGGATGGACGGATCACCAGATGAGAAGGATGACACCAGGCTTCCATTATTACCTTGTCTTGTCAACCTCTTCACTTCGTCTTCTTTTACTTGTTCCTATCGATTCAAAAACGCGCTGGTTTTGTCCTATCCTGCCCTATCTATTGGTCGTCATCGGTTTTTTTAAGATGGCGGATCGATTAATTACTTGTCCGATGGGATGGATGGATGGGTGGATGGATGGATCAATGGACGCGGGTTGCTTTTTCTTATTTTTAGTTGTTTTACTTTTTTTACTTTTACTTTTTTTCTTCACTTTTTCACTTTCTTTTTCTTTACTTTTCATCAAACAAATTCTTATTCTTATTCTGGTCCTTTTTTATCTCTTATCTTTTATCGCCCCCCCCTTTCTTCCTCCCCGTTCCCTTATGACTCGAAAACCCCTGACCTTGTCCTGATCAATTATGCTAATGTGTGACCCCCCTACCTACAACGCCGGAGAAGACATCTGCCCTTCTTCTTGGTCCTTTGTATGGCGGCTACAGCTGTCCGATGTCGTGTCCTCGGACTGACTAACTATATAACTAACTTATGTCCCTCTCTTTATATCCCTATCTCCTTGCTTTCCTTACCTCTCTCCCCCATTCTCTCATACAATCCCGGGCGGCGCTATACTCCATTTCTCGCGTTTCGCAATAGAGGTGTTTTGGATTGTTGATTCTCATTCTTCCCAACTAACTCGCCATGGCCCCTCACTACAGCCGTATTTGTATTTGTACATTTTTGTTCCATCATTTCCTTAGTTTCTCAGGTGGGAGTTTTTTGTTTCATTTTTATAGCCTACTCTTGGCTCGCGCTGCGCGTTTTGGGCTGGTTGCTTGGTTATTTTGTTGGGCTGGTGGGGGATGGGTGGATGGATGGGTGGATGGATGGGTTAGGGTGTGTGTGTATATATGATGTTTATGAATGGATGGAATGGATTGGACTTTACTTTATTAGGTTTAGGTTAATGTTGTTTTTTCCGGAAGCTGTTGGGCGCTCTGGGGTATGGTGGGAATTGTGGAAGGTTGCGGCCCGATGTCGTGCTTACAACCCTGACCTGGCGTTTACAATACTCTTGGTTGGTCTACCATACTGCCGTGCAAGCTCTCCGACTAGGTAGCTAGCTATCGTAGCTATCTACCCTTCAATCCTAACCACTAATACTAGACTAAGTCGTGCTATCCAGGTCTACCCGCCAAGCACCTCACGATTCATAACCCTGGCCTCCCTTCTCGGGTACATTTAAAGCATACATCCAAATAGCGTTCCTTTCCATCAGCGGTCTATTTCTCGACGTGATGGTATCATGCATCTAAGTCACACTACTAGTAGTACTCATCCGCCCGCTACGACTGCCGACCTAAGTTACTCCATAGATTACCCGGAGATGCTCTATTCTGGATATCACAACTATACGCTATCGTAGCCCGCTGGTGTAGTTTACATATCGTCTAGCAACGCAACGCGACACAGTTACCAATCCTCAATCTGGAATGCAGATAGTATCTGCCGACATAATCATAGATGATCACTCGGGTGATAGAAGTAGTATCGTAGAGAGTACTGGTGGGTTGGATTACAATTACTGGCTTTACGTGTTGTCGTACTAGACGTGAACCCCCAGGGCTGGGTTAGAGTGCTGTATGGGGTCGCTGGTTAGGCTTTGAGAACGTGTTGCTGCGGGGGGCTTTTCTATGTATCGTACTCTACGGTAGGTAGTATAGCTGTCACGTGGGAGGAGATATGACACTGTATGTACTGCGCTGTACATAGCACTCTACCTAGGGATTTTTGTTTCTGTTTTATTAGCTATGGCTAGTTTTAACTTAATGGGGATGGGGGGATTATGTTGTATCACGCGCTGGGATGGTCTCAGGTTTACTGCTATCCCTCTCTTTTTTTAATTTTAGGTATATTATATGCACAAATGTCGCACTTTCTGATCAGCTGGGTATCGATCCCGGCACGACCCGCCGAGTGACCGCGGATAGCTATTCCCGACACCATGGAAGGTGCTGTGGGGATTTTTGTTAGAACCGTGTTGAGAGAGATGGTGTTGTATTATCAGGGGGTAGCGATGATTAAACGCTACTTTTTTGGACTTGGATGGGGATGGATGGATGGGTGAAGAAGAGTAGTTGAGGTGCTACGTCGGCCTGCCCGACTGATGTTGGGTGTACCCTTCAGTAGTGGAGGATTCGATATTTGTATTGGGTTCGCCCGTTAGTCTTTCCGGCTGGAGTTATTCCGCTGCCATCCGAGCGCTTTTTTCTTTATTATACAAGGAAGACCATTAGTATTATACTATTTTTAGTTGTTTTGCCCCTTGGGCCGTGGCGCTGCCCCCGACTGCCGGGAAATCCAGGGGGGGAGGGGTTATAACTGACCGGCAGAGTCCATAAGTGTGTTCTCATCGTCACTCGGATTGTGCTCTGGGGTTTACCAATTTGGTCCTGATCTTGAATCATTTTCTAGCGAGTGATTTACTATGACGGATTGTAACTATCATAGAATTCTCTCATTTTCTCTCCTTGATTTTTCCGGTTTGTTAAAGTTCACCTTGTTTACCGCGCACATGGGACGGAAAGCTAGGCGAGGAGGGGTGATGGAAGGAAGGGAGGGGGGAAATGGGAGAAAAAAGGGGAGAATGATTTAACTCTTCTAGAGGCATCTCTTTCGCTTCTGGTAATGAGTATTTCGGCATCTCATTTATTGCTTCTGGTTCTTTGTAATTGTTAATTCCTATGGTACTACTCTCTCTCCGGCGGGTCACTCTCACCACCCCCGTCCCCCAGCGTTCTGTGGAAACTATGGGCCCACAACGGCCATCTACGCTGAGGCGACTGTGACTGGAATATGGAATCTCACTCCTTCCCTAGGTTGTCATTGGTAGTGAGAAATGCGGTACTGTGCTTCTAAAATCGTAGGGCTGGATGGAACTCTGATCTACGCCTTGTCCAGTCCAGTCCAGTCCAGCTTTCTCAGCAGTCCCCCAGCGGGCACTGACGCAATACTTTTGGGCAGCTGTCATGTCACGAGAGTAATGCCTATAGTATCGCCTGCTGTTCCCGTCAGCCACAGGGGGCGTCCCAAAACATCAGCTATCCTTGCAATCTAATGGGTAATCGGGAGTCTCGCACTACTACGGAAGCTATGGCTTAATCGGTGCTGTGTCTTTTCGGACACGGTGTATGTTGTGTGAATTCTTGCGGGAGGTGCCGATTGGGTTGTTTATTTTCACTTCGTTGTGGGAACTTTGGCCTTGTTGGATGTGAGATAACTTGGAAAGCGGGCCGTGGGAGGTGCTCTGTTAGGAGCGATTTTTTATTGTCAAGGTTTGGTATCTTGTCGTTCGTTTCTGGCTGTGGTACCTGCAGTGGATTAAGGTAATTTATTGTGTGTTATTTCACGGGCGAATAAGTGTTGATGGTGGCAAGAGTGGAACCATGGATTAATTTCACGATCGCTGTCCTGTGCACATTGGCGGCGGGGGGAGTGAGCCTCCCATATATGAATGAACATACCTGGGAGCTTCTTACCATGTTCACGTGTAGAGACCGCCCGGGGCACACTCTGTGTAGAAGACTGGGAAATTCTGTGCCTTGATTGAACTATGTGAATTTTTCCTTTCCCTTTTCCTCTTTTTTTTTGAATCAGTTCCTCAAACAATCCATGGGGCTGTGGTTCTTCCTGAACGTGCCCAGATTTTGTATTCATTGACTATAGTTCCCATTTACCCCTTCTCAGGCCTTCTCCAACCGGTTGTGGCTTCACCCCGCCCGGTGATGGCTAATAATACAAGTCCCCCTCATGCGCAGAGCGAACACAGGGGGATCATGGGGCTGAGTTTCGGTTGCCAAGGACACTAAATCGTGTTCGCTCCGCACATGCGGGGGACTTGTATTCCTGGATAATTTTTGGAGTAATAGATTGGTGGGATATCCAATGTTTTCTCCGGCGGCGGTTTTCGGCTTTTGCCGACTCCGCGGATCGGCTCCTTGTATAGCACTCTACCGCTCTGTGCTGTCCACTGCGAGGGGCATCGTGGATTTTTTTTGACATTCTGGTAGGATGGTCTCGGATGCGGCTGGTGTCGCTTCCTGGTTGGGCTACTCCGGGGAAATTGTGGTGAGATGTGCTGTAGCTGAGAACGGACGGTTGCCCCGTCCTGGACTCTGCGTAGAGGCCTTATTGGGCGAGCAAGTGTGTAGCGTAGCGAATGGTCCCGGTGGAAAAGAGGAGAACCCGGGAAAGGCTACCTGCTCTGCTGGGAAGTAGCCCGGGGGAGGGCACTTGGTACCAGAGGCGCTAAAGCTACCGGGGATGTCCCTGGCGGATATTCCCCTCCAGAGCTAGTGAGCTGCCAAGACCGAGTGCTTCTCCATGACAGAGCCACACCAGCCTTACCTACGGCGAGTGCGGGCGGTGGATTATAATTTGTGGGGATTCACTTCGCTCCATGAAGTGGTGTTTATAGCGCTTTCGCCAAGGCACTATGCAATCAACTAGCTCAGGCACTTTCATCTGGCCGATCGTATTCCACGGAAGGGGGTGGGGAAAAAATTGGTTAAAAGTCGTAGGAGCTGTAGGATTTTGAGTGAATGTTGGAATGGGCGAGTGATTGGTGGGGTGACGAACTTGTGATAGGTGGATTTAATTATTTAATTATTTAATTATTTTTATTTTTTGATGCGGAGATATGGTACTGTACATATAACAGGAAAGTGCTCTTTTGCCCTTTGGCGTGTTTGATCTGGCGCCCCTGATTTTTAAACGAAACGTGGTGGAAAAGGGAAGGAGCGAAGGAAGGGAGGGAGGGGCGACTTGATGAATAACGGTGACGACAAGCAACCCCACAGCCTTGATGCCCCTGGGGAACGATGGATGGATAGATAGATGGATAGATGGATAGATGGATAGATAGATGAATAGATGAATAGATGAACCTGGTAACGCCGAGAATCCCTAGGATACTGAATGGGTTGAGGGAGTGAGAGGGGGGGGGGGGGGTGAAGAAGAGTGAAAGGAGGCGGGAAGGGGAAGGTCTGAATTGTTAATAGAAAAGGAGCGTCTCTCCGGTTGCTGTCACTGACTGATCTCGAAAACACTACAGTCGGGTATCCCTGCCAGGAAGGAGAAACACAAACCATCCCCGTCCATTCAAGCGTCCCCTGCAACTCACCGGTCAGCACAGAGCTAGGCAACTCAAACTAAGGCAGGAAAGAAGGGGAGGAGAAAAAAGCCCACAATGAATAAAGATATTTTCATCCAACCTCCCCGTCTCAATGCACGTCAATTTCCACGGCAAAAACGCCACTGGCGCACCAACGATGACGCATACGACGCCGACAAGCACCCACAGCACCTTCCTCCAAAGGCCAACCTGTGCCTTAACCGTGTTCATGAACGAAGTGTATACCCGTGCAGCAATGTAGAGTAGTAGCGATAAGTTCGTGAGTGAGACTAGGAGGGCGAAGGTCTTTTGTTGGTTAATCTGTTAGCGGTGGAAGTGAGGGGAAAAGTAGGGCTAGGATACCTGACAGGAAGCCCACAGCGCATGCCACGCCAATTCGGTATCGTGTATAAGGTCGTAGGCCCGGCTTCGTCGATCTAGTGAGGCGGAGATGCAGAAGTAACTCCATATTGCGCTGAGGAAGTTTATTAGAACGGCGATGAGAGCTATGTCTTCGTCTAGCATCCTTTTTTTTTTTTGCTTTCTGCTCCCCAAGACTTGGGTTGGAGGGTTCTAGAAGATAGCTTAGAGGTGTGAGGGGAGTCGGGCGCTTTTTGATGGGTGCTGGTTATGGTAAGTAGGTTACAAATCGATTTATGTGGGGAGAGAAGGAGGGGATGGGTTTGCTGTTTCATGCCCTGCTGATCTTGTCAAATTGTGCGAGCCTGTGAAAAAAGAGAACCACCCCCCCGCTTGCACGGCGTATCCCTTCTGGAAGTGCTGAAAATTTTGGGCGGTTGTGGTGGAGTATCCTATGCGCCGTTGGCGACTACCATAATTTCCTATGGGATAATTTGAGTAAGTGGGGTTTTTTGTCGTGATATCTTTGCTCTGGTCCCTATTGTCCTGGTGTTGAGCGTTACTAAAGTCACCAACTATATGGAAGAAACTATCTCCGATGTTTTTACTCTTTTCTTTTCTTTTCTTTTCGGCGAGATAATTGCAAATACTGCTGTAAGTGCAGATGCTATTATGCACTACTCTGCGGTAATCGTGGGGTGATAGGTCCCGCACTCAGGTTAGGTTATTAATATATTTCCAGAGGGGTATAGCAACCACTCTGCAATACAAATGCAGTGCATAAGTCTCGTCCTAAAACCTCCGGTCTTGGTACTGCACAGAGATACCCGTGCGCTTGGGGTGCAGGCCATGGGAAGGACTAACTTTTGAAAAGCCGAGTTTCTCTGGTCGGGGTGTTAGTCTGGTTCGTGTGAGGGAAATTTGACTGCTGGGGGTGGCTTCGTTTGTCGAGGAAGGGGGAATGGAAATGCTGGGATAGTATGGTGTGGCAGGTCGTGGGGCACGGTGCTGGGAGGATTGGGGGGAAGGAGGGGGAGGAAATTGGTGATGACTGTGCTTGGTTATATGTTACTCTGGACTTACTGTGGCACGCTGGACCTACAGCCACTTGTGTAGTACAAGCACCGTAAAAACCCGAATGGAAGAAAAATGTGCTAGGACGTTGTAATTGCCTCTCCTAGTAAGGCGCCCTGCATATTCCTTTTGCCTTGTCTCAGCTGGGCTGAGTTCGCGGGGGTTTTCCCTCGCGTGGTGGAGAAGGGAAATTCCAACGTCCTAGCACATTTTTCTTCTATTCGAGTTCTTATGGTACTGTCGGAGGGCAACTGGACTATTGGGAAATAGGCAAGGAAGCCCACGTAATGTCGTTTGTTGTGAACGGAACGCTTGGCACTTAGAATAGATTGATTGGAAAAAGGGGCTTGTCTGGAGAAACATCGGCAGAGAGAACAACAACCGCAATTCTTGAGAACAGTTTGATCTTCCAGTGTGGTTTTTCTCTCTGAACCAGCTTTGATCATCCGAAAGTCCCTTGCTAAATAGCCATAAAAGAACGCCTCGCGGGGAAGACATCCGGTAGTACTGCTTTGGTACAAGTGTAACAGTGTAACTATACTCGTACTGGTAGTGAGATTAGTTCTTGGGCTATAGCTTACTAAGCTATTGTTTGTAATTATTCTACCACCTGGAAGCCTCATGCTAGCTAAACGAAGACTATTATATACCGGTAGTATCCCTTAACTTAGGGCTTACGGAGGTACAAGTACAGGGCATAAGTTTTGTAGGTTGCACAGGGGGTGAGGGCAGCAAACCTCGCTTGTAGAACCTACAAAGCGAATGCCTCTACCTCTGTACGAATATATTCCCATGTGTGAGCTCGGTACAGCCACGGGATCTTACCCGGGGAGGGGGGGAGAAAAAGCTCTCTGCGAAACATGTAGCCCTCTTTCCCGCTGGGGGACATGTCTGTGGTAGGCCTGCGAACTTCGTGGGTTCATTCCAGTGGGTATGGCCTTAACTTACCCCCTCCTCGAATATTTACAAAAGAAAGGAGGGAAGGGGCAATCGCGTTGAGACTGCGATACCGTGGTCTAGGTGGGGTAGACGACTAACCAATTAACTTGAGTGTTGACAGGCGTATAGAAAGTCTTATTGTCACGCTCGGTTGGGGATGTCTTGTCATCCCACTAGTAATGTCTTCATGCTGGAGGGGGCGGTAGACCGTTTTGGTTTCGCTATTCTCGAACAGGTGCTGTAAGGTGCGGAGGCCCCGGCTACCTTATCTGCCTACCTGTCTATCGTACCGCACAACATCTCGCGGGTCGGGTCTATCCTGCAGATCGGTTACGGCTTGCGGCGCCGCGGGTTTCAACCTTAAATTTTTCCACTCTATGCGAAGCACCCTGAGATTCTAGGAAGGAAAGCTATATATATATTAATATTGGCTTCCTGTCGGGGTGCTGTTCTCGGGCTCTGGAGAAATAGGGCAAGAAGGACATTACTAGGACTAGAGAATCCGGGATTTATCTGAGGGTAAAGAAGGAGCGTGAAGAATTTGTGTATCGCTGGGGTGGATTGTAGACGGCGAAAAATTTCAGATAGACTGGGGGGGAGGCGGCAGATATGAAGTGGAGATTATCTGTTCGCCGGCGAGTGAGCGAGGATTAGGGGTCCACAGTGGGTGAGTGTCAGAAGCAAAAATATATGGGGCCAAACACGCTCCGGCATGCGGCTTGGAATGGATAAGAGGAAGTGGTAAAAATACTACTCGAACGGGAAGAGGTCAACACCGACAAGCCAAATAATCGAGGCGAAACACCGCTCTCGCGTGCTACTCAGAATGGACATGGGAGGAAGTAGCGCTGCTACAGTCTTGCAAAGCGGTAGCCCCCAGCACCATTTAAGCCCTGGGAGACATCACCTTGTGGAAATACCCGCCGACCCTTCCACTTCCCGGCATGTCACCCACTGTACTGCACTTGGACATGGCCCTTTATCGACAGCGGGAATCCCACGACCTGGGAATATAGATATATGCCATACCCTCCCCTCTTTTCCATTTTTTGGTAATTTCTTTCGTGGCCGGGTGGGGATTTACGAGTTTCCGTTTTCATGTTCGTTAGGGTTTGGTTCGAATGAAATTTCTATCCTTGCGAGAAGGTCGAGTATACACATAATATGATACTATTTTTTTAAATAGAGAAATGTGGTGTAGGTGGTACTCGGACTCTTGAGGAGATAGTCAAAAACTGGATAAAGACAGTACTGTACCTGCGGTAGAAGACTAGTAGCACTTGCTAGCTGACAGTTAGATATACAAGACGAGCTTCTTGGGGAACTATGATGGAATTAATTTTGATCTTTCGATAGCGCTCTTTTCGCAAGACAATACGAGTAGAGGAAGAAAAAGAAGAATATTAAGGGGAATTTTGATGGCTGGTTCAAATCATGGGGGATTTGGGGGGCGGTTTTGGATTTTTATTTTGGTAAATGCCTTCGAGTTCTGCCACTGCAAAGTTTATACAGCAGAGTGGGGCACTATACTAAGGATATAATGGGGGGAAAACCATGTGCAATTAAAGCTAAGCCATGTAAGAATAGAAAGTAATTTTATAAAGTGAACGCATAGTCACCCAAGTACATGCAAAGTACTCGTATTATATAAATCATCTATCTCCTCATTCCTCTCATCCACAACTCAACCCTCGATACTTCTAGTATTCTACAATAAAATCCAAGCTTTAGTAAGAAATTATACACTAGACTTCAATTCCATACCCCAACACTAATAATTGGGAACACTCGCCTTGGGGTTCATGGTCTAAGCAACCACAGGAATGTGCAAATATAATCGCACCTTTTGCACATTTCGCTTTCCGTAGATGGGGACAGTCCCCCATCCATTTTCCCTCTTATCCCAAAACAACTCCCTCCTGGCTTTGTATCGCAATAATACTCAAATCTTCACAATAGCCTTTAGCAATGCACTCGTCCGGATCTCAGATTAGGGCTTTTTACTCTAGGGCTTGAGTATTCAAAAAGTATCCCCAAATATGGAGGCTGGCTTAGGACAGACATCGGTGGGTAGGAAGAGGTACGGTCGGTGTGGGTGAAGTCGGTGTATTGGGGGACTGGGGCCCATGCGGCGGGGATGGCGTTTGATGGCTGGATGAATTTGGAGGTGAAAGACTTCAGACGGTGAGAGGCCGGAGGTGGAAGTCCGCGAGCGAGTGATTTTCCGTGGTTTCTGTGTAGCATTTCCTTCTATCTAACCAAACGGTAGATTATTTCTGCAGACCGTTCGCAGTCCCTGAACCAAAAATTTCAAGTATGAGATTATTATATGGACTTGAGGGGATCCATAGATAAACTATAAACAAACAGCCAATTAGTAAAAATAGAAATAAAAAATAAAATGGGGGGGGGGGGGGGTACCGGAGACTTTTGTCGGCTGGGGTCGTGTCGCTATAGAACATCCCATCGTTGCGAGCGAGGGATTTCCAACATTCTGACACAGATAAAGCTTTGCTGTAGTGCTTCAAGTTGGCTGGCATTTTAGGCCGCTATTTTTCACAAGATCAAAAGGGTTCCTAGGAGCGTGAGTTGCTATGGATCTAGAACCCATTTTTCTTCGAGTCTAATTGATCCTACGAGACTTGGGAAGGATATTAGGTTAATGTGAGATGCTTGCCCGGGATGCGATATAGGATGGGAGTGATTTGGGGTTCTGTGTGAAGACTATATTGTCTCATAACTGATCGAATCATCATTTGCGTCGCGCAAAGCCCCAGTTTTTACCAGGGGCACAGGACATTTGATGAGAGAAATGATGCCTTTTATTCGTAATTGTAGTGACCAAGTATATTAATATTATTGGTGAACTTCTATCTCTAGAGTGGGAAAGGCTTGTATATCTTAAGTTGAAACTATCGCTATCACCACTTATCTGTGGTTTCTACCAAGGATTGTTTTTTGCAGTGTTGGCCCCTAAGCTTGCTATAATTTATGTAGTTATGGATCAAGTTGGGCTTGCTCGACGGCAGGGGCTTGGGGTTAATTTGTGAATGGCCGTTTGAATGGTGCGACACGTTTCTTCGGTGTTTGATTAGGTGATATGTGTAACGCTGCCTCTATGCCAGAGGACCCCCACTTTTCCTTAGTAAAACCCCGCCTTTCCCCAGCTCCCGAGAATATCATTAACCGGCCATAACTCAACAAACTCCTCCTCTACGATAGTGCAAGCAGCAAAGAGCGGAAGATGTCTCAAAATCTCATCCATGATAACAACAACTGCTTCAATAATACGAACTTGTTTAATGTGCAGAATAACTATGTTGTTGCCGATGATCGGTCTCCACTCTTGACCTGGTTGTCACCCTTAGAACCCAAGTTACGCCACCGGGACATACAAGAGCGCCGCGTCGACAATGTGGGAGAATGGCTCCTGGGAACTGAAGAATTCAGAAACTGGTATGACCGGGGTGGGGGTGAAGGTGAAAAGGCAGTCTTGTTTTGCTATGGAGGCCCGGGGGTCGGGAAGACATTTATCAGGTAACGAGAATTATCCTCGGAGGAGAGAAGATCGGGAGTCAGTGCTAACGGGCCGCGTTGTTAGTTCGCTGGTAGTGGACAGGTTGTGTGATCAGTCCGAAGGGCAAAACACAGCCGTTACATGTTTTTACCTAGATTTTGCAGCGCGAAAGGAGCAGTCGGTAACCAGTATTCTGGGTTCCTTGCTGGGGCAGGTCGTTGGGGGAATGGAAAAGGTTCCGGAGGAAGTAACACGGGCATTTGAAAAGCAGAAAATGGCTATTGGTGGACGGGGACCGCAACTCCCGGATATCGTGAAGATGCTGCAGTCCATCACGTCCTCACTGCGCACATTTGTGTGCATAGACGCCTTGGACGAATGTCTACCGGCGCATCGAGTCAAGCTCCTTAATTCGCTCCAACAAATCCTCGAATCATCCCCGCACACCCGAATATTCATCATTGCGAGGCCTCATGTTCGAGGTGAGATCGAAAGGCGTCTTTCTGGGCGAGTGATAAGTGTGTCGGTAGGGCCCAGCAAGAATGATATCATGGAATTCCTTCGTCTTAGACTAGACGAAGACGAAACTCCGGAGGCTATGAACAAAAGTCTAGAGGCAGACATTTTGGAGAAAATTCCGGAACATATGTCGGAAATGTATGTAGGGGCGGTGCTACTAGGGATCCCTCCACACGCAATCCGCTAACAAGTATGTATCTAGGTTTCTACTAGTTTCCTTAAGTATCGATGGAATTTTACACGAATCCACAATCTCCCGGAGGCGAGAAAAACTAGTCAAAATGACAAATGGATTGGAATTGGGAGATATTTATGGTGCGACGATTGAGCGGATTAAAGCGCAAGATGGGGATAAATCGAGACTTGGGATGACAGCGTTGATGTGGATCAGCCATGCGGAACGGCCGTTGCAAGTGGATGAGCTTTGTCACGCCTTAGCAGTCCAGCTAGGCTCCACGGATTTTGATGTTGGCAACATCCCTTCGATGTCGACATTGGTGAACTGCTGTCAGGGCCTTATTACTGTGGATAAGGAAGCATCAACTGTACGATTGATTCATTTTACCCTGCAGGAGTATCTTTCCGCTCATCCCGATATATTCATTAAACCTCACTCGGCAATGGCCGAAATCTGTTTGACCTATCTGAATTCCAAACAGGTCAAAGCCCTTTCGACCACCCATTCTCCTGATACTCAGAACCCACCCTTCTTAGAATATTGTTCGGTATACTGGGGAGTGCATGCGAAAAAGGAGCTCTCGGACTACGGAAGATCACTTGCGCTGGGGTTGTTAAAGGAGCCTTATAACCAGATATCGACCGAATTACTCCTTGCGCATGCAAACTTATATTACAAGGGCCACAATACCTGTCCTCCGTTTAGTGGGCTACATTGTGCATCGTTCTTTGGAATTGTTGAAGTGGTAGCTGGTTTAATAGAGGTGGGAGGTTCTGATATCAACGGAGAAGGCTATTTGGGTTGCACACCACTTTCATGGGCTGCGCATAACGGACATGAAGAAGTTGTGAAGGTTCTACTCGGGCAGGGAGGGGCCAACCCGGACAAAGAAAATCGTGACGGCGAAACACCGCTCTTGCATGCTGCTCTGAATGGACATGAGGGAGTGGTAAAAATACTACTCGAACGGGAAGAGGTCAACCCCGACAGGGCAGATGAAACGGGCCAAACACCGCTCTTGTATGCCGCTCGGAATGGACATGAGGCAGTGGTAAAAATACTACTCGGACGGGGGGGGGTCAACCCGGACAAGCCAAATATTTGGGACGGAACTCCGCTCTTGTATGCCGCTCGGAATGGACATGAGGCAGTGGTAAAAATACTACTCGGACGGGGGGGGGTCAACCCGGACAAGCCAAATATTTGGGGCCAAACACCACTCTCGGATGCCGCTCGGAATGGACATGAGGGAGTGGTAAAAATACTACTCGGACGGGAAGAGGTCAGCCCCGACAGGGCGGATGATTGGGGCCGAACACCGCTCTCGTATGCCGCTCGGAATGGCCATGAGGCAGTGGTAAAGATTCTACTCGGATGGGAAGAGGTCAACCCGGAAAAGGCAAATATATTTGGCCGAACGCCGCTCTCGGATGCCGCTTTATGTGGACATGAGGGAGTTGTTGAAATACTACTCGGACGGGAAGACGTCAACCCCGACGGGGCGGATGGGGAAGGCCGAACACCCCTCTCGTGTGCCGCCGGGAATGGACATGAGGGAGTGGTAAAAATACTACTCGGACGGAAAGAGGTCAACCCTGACAAGGCAGATAAAAGGGGCTCAACACCGCTCTCGTATGCGTCTTCGAGTGGACATAATAGGATAGTAGCGCTGCTACAGTCTCACAAAGAGGCAGCCCCTAGGACAATTTAAACCCTGGGAGACACCTCCCTGTGGAAATACCTGCCCTCCCTCCCCTTTCTGGGTATCTTACCCCACTGTGATGCACTTGGACACCACCCTGTCGACTGGGGTGATCCTGTGACCCGGGAATGCAGATTCACGCCATACCCTCTTGCGCCTTTTGGCTATTTCTTTCGCGACTGGGTGAGGATTTACGATTTCTTTTTACATTTTCCGTTCTGTTCGGTTCGAGTGAAATTTCTATCCGTTCGAGGAGCTCGAATTTATACATTGCTTGTGTATTTCATCCTGTTATATTTAATTCTTCTCTCTCTTTAAATCTTTACTTCATTTTTTTCTTGTGTGGTTTTTTTCCTTCCTTTTTCCCCTCTCCTCCCCCAAGAACGATATATAGACTGCATAATACAGTGTTTCCTTTAAGCAGATAAATGGGGTGTATGATGGCGCGAGGAGTCTTGAGGAGATTGTCAAAAGCTGGAAAAATGTGATACCTTGCTGTACTGTACTAGTACTTGCGGTAGAAGGCTAGTAGCCCGTGCCGACTGGAGCTAGATATGCCAGACGGGCTTCTTCAGGAACTATGATACAACGAATTTTGATCATCTTTCGATAGAACCTTTTTCGCAGGACAATCCGAATAGAAGGGGAAAAGAAGAATATTGCAGAGAGTTTTGATGACTGTTTCAAGTCATGAGGGAATTGGGGGGACGGTTTTTCGTTTTTATTTTGATGAATGCCTTCGAGTTCCGCCTCGTATTGAAAATGTATCTAGAAACATGGAGTCTGGTTAAGGACTAACCCGGCCAGATAGACTAGTGCCCAGCATTCTAAATGGGTCTAAACATGACGGCTGTTTAAGGTATTGCACTTTGCCTATTACTGACTAGTCATTGCTGATCGCAACGCTACAGCAACGCTAAAAAGCTGTGAAATTCGGGAACAAGCGAACGGATGAATACCCTCGAATTCATAATATCACACTGAAAATGTTTTTTGGTTCAGGGATTGCAAGAGGCCTACAGAAATAACTTACCATTTAGTTATGATAAAAGTAACCCCATAATCACCGAAAGTTACTCGCTAAGTTAGTGGACATCCACCTCCGGCCCCGCCCCGCTTGAAGTCCTCCAACCCCAAGCTCACCCGGTCATCAAACGCCATCCCCCCCGCATCGGCCCCCGTTCCCCGATACATCGAATTCACCAACAACAACCACACCTATTCCTATTTGCGCAATCATGATAAGAGGGACCTCTTGCTTGAGAAGTAGTGTAGTGCTCAGAATGGAGCAAAATCAGCTGAACTCAGTATGCCCATCATGAACACAAGATTGTCTGCGTATAGTGGCTCCTGATCACCCAAATGGTTAGGGTCTACCATTTTAAACCTAGGTGGGTGCCAGAAGTTCAGGGGATAATGGTCAATGGCATAGTTAGCGATACGAGTATTAGTACCGCCCTCACCTAAGTGTCGTTGGCACACCGCTAGGGGCAAGCAGCGAATTCGAACGAAGGAATGGGTAAACTGTAAAAAAAAACCGCCAATCGGTAAATAAAAAAGGTGGGGTAAGGTGGGGGGTGCGGACCGCTTTTGTTGCCAAGATCGTGCGGGTGGAAAATTCCATCGTTGCGAGCAAGAGCTTTCCGATATTTGGGCACACCGGATAGAACTTTGCTGCGCTGCTTCAAGTTGGCTGGTATATTAGCTCGGGTGCGGGTTTTCACAAAATCAAAAGAGTTTCTTATGGCAGCGTAGGTGACTCCGGATCTAGAAACCATCTCTCTTCGAGTCTAATTGATCCTGAGAGACTTGGGAAGGATATCAGTGTGAGCTACGCGCCCCAGGGTGTGGCATTGGGTGGGGGTCGTGGGGGCTCATTGTCAGGGCTATCGCAGTTTCACAACCGGCCAAATCATCGTTCGCGTGGCGTAAGGCGCCAGTTATTTACAGGGAACAGGCATAAAAAAGTGGTAGGCTGCATAAGTAATGTCTCAGTAGTTGTGGTGCGGGGTGGGAGGAAAAACATTCAGAAAACAAGCGGTTCCTCTCATGCTATGGAACTGATAAAGGAAAATCTTAGTGAATGATGTGGATGGCCTCTCTTCCAGCAGATTTACCATCAAATCAAACACTTATAGATGCTTACTGGGGATGGTGCCCAAATCTTTAAATCGGTATTCTGCTTAATGCTGTTCTCACTTCTACCAGGCTTAGGATCCTCACAGCCTATTTCGAGGATCACTATTCTCTTGTATCTTCATGTTGAGATTCTACATATCCGTTATACTATTGGGTATTTTTCTTCTTCTTGTCTACTGGTAATCATCAAAAAACTTAGCACTTGAATTAGAACACTGGATGGTAAACTGTTGTTGTTCAAGAGGTACAGTGCGGTACTTGTACTTCACCATTACAAGATACAGTATTTTCTCTGAGAAGGTGGTTCGGTTGCTGTTTGGCTTAGAGTGCCGTAACTTTGTCAGGAACCAACATAGCCCACCCCTGTGCCGTGCCACTTTTTTATGCTTGTCCCTTGCACCTGGGGTACCAGACTTTTGATGAGGGAAATGGTGGCTTTTATCCGTAATTGTAGTGACTATGTATATTGTTGGTGAACTTCATTCTCTAGAGTGGGAAAACCTTGTGTGACTAAAGTTGAAGCTCCCGCTCTCACCACTTGCGATGATATATGTGGTTTCCACCATATTGTTTTTCGCAGTGTTGGTCAGCAAGGCTGCAATGCTTGATTTATGGATCTAGTTGGGCTTGCTCTACGCCGGCGCTTGGAGTTTCTCTATAGATGGCGGTTTGTATGGTGCGACACATTTCTTCTGTGTTCTATGAAGTGATATGTGCAGCGCTGCTTTAGTGCCAGAGGACCCCCGCATTTCCTTAACAAGGCCCCGCTTTCCCACAGCTTCCAAGAATATCATCAATCGATCATACTCAATAACTCCTCCTCTACAACAGTGAGAGCAGCAAAAGCGGAAGATGTCTCAATATACCGTCGATAATAGTGCCTTCTCCAATAATAGCAACTCTTTTAATGTGCAGAATATATATGCTGCGGATGATCGGTCTCAACTCCTAGCCTGGTTATCACCCCTAGAGCCCAGGCTACGGCACCAGGATATCCAAGAGCGTCGCGTCGATAATGTAGGGGAATGGCTCCTGCAAACTGAGGAATTCAGAAGCTGGCATGACTGGAGTGGTGAACGTGAAGGTGATAAGCCTGTATTGTTTGGGTATGGAGGTCCGGGGGTCGGAAAGACTTTCATCAGGTAATGAGAACCATTCTCTGAGCAGAGAAGAATGGGAGTTAGTGTTAATAGGCTATCATGTCAGTTCGCTGGTAGTGGACAAGTTGTGCGATCAGGCCAGAGGACAAAGAACAGCCGTTGCGTGCTTTTACTTTGACTTCGCGGCCCGAAAGGAGCAGCCTGCGACCAGTATGCTGGGTTCATTGCTGAAGCAGGTCGTCGGCGGGATGGAAGCGATTCCGGAGGAAATATCAGAGGCCTTTCAGGAGCAGAAAAAGGTCATTGGTGGACGGGGACCACAACTTCCGGATATCGTGAAGATGTTACAAACCATCACGTCCTCACTACGCACATTCGTATGCATAGACGCTCTGGACGAATGTGAGGCGATACATCGAGTCAAACTCCTTAATTCGCTGAAACAAATCCTCGAAAAGTCACCACGCACACGAATATTCATTACCGGAAGGCCTCATATTCGCGCCGAGATTGACAAGCGTCTTGCTGGGCGAGCGGCAAGTGTATCTCTAGGTCCTAGCAAAGGTGATATCGTCGAATATCTTCGTGTTAGACTAGATGAGGATATAACGCCGGACGCTATGGAAGAGAGTTTGGAGGCAGAAATTCTGGAGAAGATTCCGGAAAATATGTCGGACATGTACGTAGGCAATAAGACTAGGGATCGCGCCTTCAAACTATCCGCTAATATACACGCATCTAGGTTTCTACTGGTTTCCTTAAATATAGATGCAATCTTACACGAATCAACAATCTCCCGAAGAAGGGAAAAGCTTAGCGAAATGACAAATGGATTGGAATTGGAAGATGTTTATGGTACGACGATCGAGCGGATAAAAGCACAAGATGGGGACAAGTCGAGGCTTGGGATGACAGCGTTGATGTGGATCAGCCATGCGGAACGACCGTTGAAAGCGGATGAGCTCTGCTACGCCTTAGCAGTCCAGCTAGGCTCCATGGATTTTGATGTTGGCAACACCCCTTCGATGTCGACATTGGTGAACTGCTGTCAAGGCCTTATTACTGTGGATAAGGAGGCATCAACCGCTCGATTGATCCACTTTACCCTGCAGGAGTATCTTTCCGCTCATCCCGATATATTCAGTAGACCTCACTCGGCAATGGCCGAAATCTGTTTGACCTATCTGAATTCCAAACATGTCAAATCCCTTTCGACTACTCCTTCTCCTGATACTAGGGGCGCACCCTTTCTAGAATATTGTTCGGTATACTGGGGAGTACATGCGAAAAAGGAGCTCTCGGACTACGGGAGATCACTTGCGCTGGAGTTGTTAAAGGAGGATTATAGCCAGATATCGACCGAATTACTCCTTGCGCATGCAGAGCTGTTTGACAAGGACTACGATATTTGTACTCCATTTAGTGGGCTCCACTGCGCATCGTTCTTTGGAATTGTTGAAATGGTAGCTGCTTTAATAGAGGTGAGAGGTTCTGACATCAACGGGGGAGACTTTTCGGGTTGTACACCACTTTCACGGGCTGCGCATAATGGGCATGAAGAAGTTGTGAAAATTCTACTCGGGCGGGGAGAGGTCAACCCGGACAAGACAGATAAATTCGGCACAACACCGCTCTCGGCTGCCGCTCAGAATGGACATGAGGGAGTTGTCAAAATACTACTCGGACGAGAAGAGGTCAATCCCGACAAGGTTGATGTGGACGGCCGAACACCGCTCTCGCTTGCCGCTTTATGTGGACATGAGGGAGTTGTCGAAATACTACTCGGACGGGAAGACGTCAACCCCGACGGGGCGGATGGGGAAGGCCGAACACCCCTCTCGTATGCCGCCGGGAATGGACATGAGGGAGTGGTAAAAATACTACTCGAACGAGAAGAGGTCAACCCAGACAAGGCAGATAAATGGGGCCAAACACCGCTCTTTTTTGCCGCTAAGTATGGACAAGAGGCAGTGGTAAAAACACTACTCGGCCGGGAAGAGGTCAACCCCAACAGGGCAGATAGATGGGGCCAAACACCGCTCTTTTATGCCGCTCGGAATGGCCATGAGGGAGTATTAAAAATACTACTCGAACGGGAAGAGGTCAACCTCGACAAGCCAGATAAATGGGGCTCAACACCGTTCTCGTATGCCGCTCAGAATGGACATGAGAGGATAGTAGCGCTGCTAAAGTCTCGCAAAGCGGTAACCCCGAGTACCATTTAAGCCCTAGGAGACGCCGCCTCTTGGAAATACCCGCCGCCCCTTCCATTCCCGGGCATGTTACCCGCTGCGACGTACTTAGCATCACCATGTCGACGGGGGTATGGAAATCCCATAGGCTGGGAATGCAGATACAGGCCATACCCTCTTGTGCCTTTTGGCTATTTTCCTTCTCGGCTGGGTGAGGATTTTCCAGTTCCCGTTCACATGTTCCGTAGGGCTTTGTTAGAATGAAATTTCCATCCTTGCAAGAAGGTTGAGTTTATATCATAGCTTTCATATTTCATCCTTCTCTCTGTAAATTTTTACATGTTTTTTTTCTTGTGTGGTTTTTTTCCCCGTCCCCCCCCGTCCCCCCCCCTCAGAACGATATATAGATTGCATAATATAGTGTTTTTTTAAGCAGAGAAATGTGGTGTATGATAGTGCGGGGGTTCTTGAGGAGATCGTCGAGGGCTATACGAAGACCTTGCTTGCAGTAGAAGGCTAGTAGCACGTATTGTTCCGGCTGGTAGTTGGATATACCAGATGGGCTTCTTCAGGAACCATGATAAAACAAATTTTGATCCTCATTCGATACTGCTCCTCTTTTCGCAAGACCATACGAGTAGAAAAGGGAAAAGCGAAGTATTGCGGGGAATTTTGATCTCTATTCAAAGTTATGAGGAAATTAGAAAGCAGTTTTAGATTGTAATTTTTGGTAAATCTCTTCGTATTCTGGTGGTTATAAGGTTTAGAAATTATGGTAGTCTACTCTACCAAGGATATGAGGGGCGCAAACCATGTGTTATTAAAAGCTAAACTATGTAAGAATAGAAGGTAAAATTATAAAGTGGACGCATAGTCGGCCGGATATTATACCTGCAAGGTATTACTCGAGTGTATCAAGCTTCCATCTTCTTTATCCCCTACCCACAACCCAAACCTCAACCTTCCGGGGCTATTATTAAATAGAAGCTCAAGTAAGGTATCATGTAACAGAACTCAACTCCATATCCCAACGCTAATAGTTAGAAACACTCATCTCAAAGTTCTAAGCAATTCCAGGAATGTGGGGAGATAATCGCACCTTTTGCACATTTCGCTCTCCGTAGATGGGGATCGTCTACCATCTATTCTCACCCTTAACTTTATTCCATAACAGCTCGTTCCCAGCTTTGTATCGCAATAGCATCCAACAAGTCTCCACAATAGCCTTTAGCAATGTGCTTGTACGGATCTTGGGCTGGGGCTATTTACTCTGATATTTGTGTATTAAAAAAGTATCCTGAAATATGGAGTCTGGGTTAGGACTGATTTGGGTGGGTAGGAATAGGTATGGTCGGTGTTGGTGATGTTGGCGTATCGGGAATGGGGGCCGATGCAGGGGGGTGGCGTTTGATGGCCGGGTGAGTTTGAGGGTGGGAGACTTCAAGCGGGGTGGGGTGGGGGGTGGGTGTCTTCTTGCGAGTGACTTTCGGTGATTATGGTGTAACATTTCCTTCCATCTAAAGTAAATGGTGGGTTGTTTCGGTGGACCTCTCGGAGTCCCTGAGCCAAAAAAATTTCAAGTGTCATATTATATGAATTCGAGGGTATGATATCCATAGATAAAATAAAATAAAGTAAATAAAATGGGAGTGGGGGAGGGGGGGGGGTGCCGGCGATTTTTGCCGCCAAGATCGTGCCGCTATAAAACACTCCGCCGCTGCGAGCAAGAGCTTTGCAACGTTTGGAGACACCTGATCGAACTTTGCTGTGCTGCTTCAGGTTGGAATGCTAGCTCAGGTGTGGTTTTTCAAAAAACCAAAAGAGTTTCCTATGGCATCCTAAGTGGCTAAGGAGCTAGAAGCCACCTTTCTTCGGGTCTAATTGATTTTGCGAGAACTGGGAAGGATATTTGTGTAAGATACGTGCCCCCGGATGCAGTATTGTTAGGGATAAAATTTGGCTTTACTCACTTTGCAGTTTTTTCAGCTGGTTTACGAATAGCTTAGGCAGTATAGCGGTTCATAATGTGACTTTGCTTGATCGCGTTTTCTGCAGGGGTGGATGCGCTTAGTCTTGGCGGACAGGGGGGGGACTCTGTGTCGGGTTACGGTCTTTCGCTTCTCTTATGCTTTCTCCCCACCACCACGACGACGGCACCGCAGCACAGCGGAGGAACCGTTTGGATTGTGAACTGAGGGAGGAAGGAAAATTTTGTGATAGCAGATAACAAGAGGAGGATCTCCTGTACCTTGATATTATCGTTAGAAAAAGTCCTGTCAGTTGAGTTCAACTTGGAGTAAGTAGAGAGAGAGCGTGGGGGCCGGCTTTAAGACACGGAGAAGGCCAGAATAGGAAATTTCAGAGGACTCATCGCTCCACAACCGTCATTTTCTTTGCTTTTAGGGGCCAAAATGATATCAAATGGGCTCTTTTTGGCCTTCTCCGTGTCTTAAAGCCGGCCCCCACGCTCTCTCTCTACTTACTCCAAGTTGAACTCAACTGACAGGACTTTTTCTAACGATAATAGTTGGACAACTGGGAAGGTTGGGCTTTCTTTGCGGTTGGATTTTTTTCTCTTCTTTGCGGTTTTCAGGGTTGGCTTTGGGTGCTCTGCGAGTACGGTCGGCGCTTAGACTATCTTTGTGAATGGCCACTTCTATGGTGGAACTTTTCTTCTCCGGTGTTCCATAAAGTGATATGTGCAACGCTCCTTTAATGACAGAAGACCCCCGCTTTTTCTTTGCAGGACCCCACTTTCCCCCAACTCCCAAGGATATCATCAACCGACGATACTCAATAGCTCCTCCTCTACAATAGTGCAAGCAGCAAAAAGTGGAAGATGTCTCAAAATCCCATCCATGATTATATCAACTGCTTCAATAATACGAACTCCAATAATACGAACTCCAATAACACGAACTCCAATAACACGAACTCTTTTAATGTGCAGAATAACTATGTTGTTGCTGATGATCGGTCTCCACTCTTGACCTGGTTGTCACCCTTAGAACCTAAGTTACGCCACCGGGACATACAAGAGCGCCGCGTCGATAATGTTGGAGAATGGCTCCTACAAACTGAAGAATTCAGAAGTTGGCATGACGGGAGTGAAGGTGAAGGTGAAAAGGCAGTCTTGTTTTGCTATGGAGGTCCAGGGGTCGGGAAGACATTTATCAGGTAACGGGAATTGTCCTCGGAGGAAAGAAGAAAGGGAGTCAGTGCTAACAGGCCTCGATGTTAGTTCGCTGGTAGTGGACAGATTGTCCGATCAGTCCAGGGGGCAAAACACAGCCGTTACATGCTTCTACCTAGACTTTGCAGCGCGAAAGGAGCAGTCTGTGGCCGGTATTTTGGGTTCCTTAGTGAGACAGGTCGTTGGTGGAATGGAAAAGGTTCCAGAGGAAATAACACGTGCCTTTGAAGAGCAAAAATTGGCTAATGCTGGGCGGGGACCGCAACTCCCGGATATCGTAAAGATGCTACAGTCTATCACGTCCTCACTGCGCATGTTTGTATGCATAGACGCCTTGGACGAATGCACAGCGGCGAACCGAGTCAAGCTCCTTAATTCGCTCCAACAAATCCTCGGATTATCCTCGCACATCCGAATATTCATGATTGCAAGACCTCATGTTCGGGGTGAGATCGAAAGGCGTCTTCCTGGACGAGTGATAAGTGTGTCGGTGGGGCCCAGAAAAAATGATATCATTGAATACCTTCGTCTTAGACTTGACGAGGACGAAACTCCGGAGGCTATGAATGAAAGTCTAGAAGCAGACATTCTGGAGAGGATTCCGGAAAATATGTCGGAAATGTATGTAGGGGCAATGCTACTAGGAACCCCTCCACATGCAATCCGCTAATAGATATGCATCTAGGTTTCTACTCGTTTCCCTAAGTATCGATGGAATCTTGCACGAATCCACAATCTCACGGAGACGAGAAAAACTAAGTAAAATGACAAATGGATTGGAGTTGGGAGATATTTACGGCGCGACGATCAAGCGGATACAGGGGCAAGATGGGGACAAATCGAGACTCGGGATGACAACGTTGATGTGGATCAGCCATGCGGAACGGCCGCCGCGAGGGGATGAGCTCTGCCACGCCTTGGCAGTCCAACCAGGCTCCACCGATTTCGATGTTGGCAACATCCCTTCGATGTCGACATTGGTGAACTGCTGTCAAGGCCTTATTACTATGGATAAGGAGGCATCAACTATTCGATTGATCCACTTTACCCTACAGGAGTATCTTTCCTCTCATCCTGATATATACATCAAACCCCATTCGGTAATGGCCGAAATCTGCTTGACCTATTTAAATTCCAAACAGGTCAAGTCCTTTTCTACTGCTCCTTCTCCTGGTGCTCGGGGCGCATCCTTTCTAGAGTACTGTTCGGTATACTGGGGAGTGCATGCGAAAAAGGAGCTCTCGGACTATGGGAGATCGCTCGCGCTGGTGCTATTAAAGGAGAATTATAGCCCGATATCGACTGGATTACTTACGCATGCCCTGTATCCCAACCGTACCTCTCCGTTTAGTGGGTTGCACTGCGCGTCGTTCTTTGGAATTGTTGAAGTGGTAGCTACTCTAATAGAGGTGGGTGGTTCTGATATCAACGGAGAAGACTATTGTGGTCGTACACTACTTTCATGTGCCGCGCATAATGGGCATGAAGAAGTGGTTAAAATTCTACTCGGGCAGGGAGAGGTCAACCCGGACAAGGCAGATAAACGGGGCCGAACACCGCTATCGCATGCCGCTCATAATGGACATGAGGGAGTGGTGAGAGTACTACTCGAACGGGGAGAGGTCAACCCGGACGGGGCGGATGAGGACGGCGAAACACCGCTCTTTTATGCCTCTTTTTATGGACACGAGGGAGTGGTAAAAATACTACTCGAGCGGGAAGAGGTCAACCCCGACAAGCCAAATAGATGGGGCTTAACACCGCTCTCGTATGCTACTCTCAGTGGAAATGAGCCCGTGGTAAAAATTCTACTCGAACGGGAAGAGGTCGACCCCGACAAGCCAAATATTTGGGGCGAAACACCGCTCTCGCGTGCCACTCAGAGTGGCCACGAGAGGATAGTAGCGCTGCTACAGTCTCGCAAAGCGGTAGCCCCCAGTAGCGTTTGAGCCCTAAGAGACCCCGCCTCTTGGAAATACCCGCCGCCCCTTCCCTTTCCCGCCATGTTACCCGCCGTGATGTACTTGGCATCACCATGCCCACGGGTATGGCAATCCCATAGGCTAGGAATGTACAGTATCATAGATACACGCCACACCCTCTTGTGCCATTTGGCTATTTTCCTTCTCGGCTGGATGAGGATTTACGGGTTTCCGTTCATATATTCCGTAGGGCTTTGTCCGAATGAAATTTTCATCCTTACAAGAAGGTTGAGTTTATATCATAGATTTCGTATTTCATTCCTCTCTCTGTAGATTTTTACATGTTTTGTTTTTTTGTGTGGTTTTTTTCCCTTCATTTTCTTCCCGCCCTCCCCATAGAACAATATGTAGACTGCATAATGTAGTGTTTCTCAAGCAGGGAAATGTGGTGTATGATAGTGCGAAGATTCCCGAGGAGACCATCGAGGGCTAGTCAAAGACCGCGCTTGCGGTAGAAGACTAGTAGCACGTATTGTGCTGGCTGGTAGTTGGATATACCAGACGGGTTTCTTCAGGAACCATGATAAACAAATTTTGATCCTCATTCGATACTGCTCCTCTTTTCGCAAGACAATACGAGTAGAAAAGGGAAAAGAGAAGTATTTCAGGGAATTTTGATCTCTATTTCAAGTTATGAGGAAATTAGAAAGCAGTTTTAGATTGTAATTTGGGTAAATCTCTTCGTATTCTGGTGGTTATAAGGTTTAGAAATTATGGTAGTCTGCTCTGCCGGGGATATGGCGGGCGCAAACCACGTGTTATTAAAAGCCAAGCCATTTAAGAATAGAAGGTAAAATTATAAAGTGGAGGCATAGTCGGCCGGATATCATACCTGCAAGGTATTACTCGAGTGTATCAAGCTTCCATCTTCTTTATCCCCTACCCACAACCCAAACCTCAACCTTCCGGGGCTATTATTAAATAGAAGCTCAAATAAGGTATCATGTAACAGAACTCAACTCCATATCCCAAAGCTAATAGTTAGAAACACTCATCTCAAAGTTCTAAGCAATTCCAGGAATGTGGGGGGATAATCGCACCTTTTGCACATTTCGCTTTGCGTAGGTAGGGATCGTCTGCCATCTATTCTCACCCTTATCCCATAACAACTCATTCCCGGCTTTGTATCACAATAGCATCAAACAAGTCTCCACAATAGCCTTTGGCAATGTGCTTGTACGGATCTTGGACTGGGGATTTTTACTCAAAGGATTGCCAATTGAAAAAATATCTAGAAATATTGAGGCTGGCATAGGGCTGACTTGGGTGGATAGGAATAAGTGTGTTCGGTGTTGGTGAGGTTGGTGTGTCGGGGAATGGGGGCCCATGCGGGGGGGGATGGCGTTTGGTGGCCGGGTGAGTTTGAGGGTGGAAGGTTTCAAGGGGAGTGGGGCCGGAGGTGGATGTCCGCTAGCGAGTAACTTTCGGTGATTATGGGTGTACAGTGGGGTGACAAAAATATTTCCGAAACATGAAAAGTCTGCCCACGCTCGCCTCTGCAACACAGATATTTTCCACTCTCCCACCCCAACCACGTATAGAGAAAATACATTAATGAATCAGGAGATTAATTACAGGTAGTAGAAAACCTATATGTATAGAGAATTGAATTTTTCTTTTTTTAGTACTTGGTATACCAACCATTTGCTGCAATGACCGCAAACTCTAGATGGCATACTTCTCCACAAATCCTCCAGATATTCTGACTCCAATGTATCCCATACTAGTGGAAGAACTTCAGCAAGCCGTTTCCTAACTCTCTCTGGTCCACCTTTGGTGTCCCCAATACCAGGGTGCATTTTCTGCATTTTCTCCTTAAGTCGACGCCAGAGATGTTCGATGTAACGGGGTCTTGGCACTGGACGTTAGTCCAAGGCACACAACGACAGGAAGGTCCTAAACGGTAACACTCGTTTAGCGTGAGGGTTCGGAGATGATAATCTCAGGTCAAGGCTGATCGTGTAACGATAGATCAGGGTCAGGGTTCGTGGGTTCTTGGCGTGGAACTTGGATATCAGAATAGAAGACGTTATATTCTGAAGTACAAGAGTCGTGAAAGAAATA